>Ga0247841_10001277_pt1 | contig 58318 bp, 56 predicted proteins | sample LaCruzMarch2015__2_FD_192410 | JGI IMG/M metagenome (GOLD analysis project Ga0247841, IMG submission 192410) | Freshwater microbial communities from meromictic Lake La Cruz, Castile-La Mancha, Spain - LaCruzMarch2015_18m | ecosystem: Environmental > Aquatic > Freshwater > Lake | place: Spain... | reverse complement strand
ACCGGTCTATCCTCCTCAGATATCCATACTCTGGAAGGACTGGGTTTGCTGATGCCGGCGGAGACAGCGCAAGGCCGCTCCTATGATGATATCGATGTGCGCATAGCCCAGATCGTCAGGGAGCTTGAGCAGTTCGGATGGTATCCTGCCGACCTGGATGTATACAGGCAGTATGTCAAGGCGATACGTAATGAAGCAAGAATGATACATGAAATGATGCATGAAAACGAGGGTATGAGGAATGCGCCCATTTCCCGAATCGCCCATTCCCTGAACAGCCTGAAGTCATGTCTTGCCCATAAGATCTACCGTCAAACTGTTATGGAACAACATTGATTGCTCCGAGCACTCAAATTAATAAGGAAAAAAGAATTGACATTACGTCATGCTGGATTGAGAAACAATTCGACCGAATATGTGAGGTTGGATACCCGGTTATGCCGGGCATGCTGGAAATGTGTTGAGACATGCCCGAACGGGGTAATCGGTAAAATCGATATTCTTTTTCACAATCATGCATACATAGTTCGGTCAGAGAAATGCAAGGGCTGCCAAAAATGCGTGAAGGCCTGTCCGCAGGGGGCTATCATCGCCTGCAACATTAAGCGGCAGGATAATTAGAGGTGTTATTATGAGAAAATTCATCTGTATCGCCATGCCCATATTATTGATTCTGGTCGTGGTGACGGGTATCGTGGAGTCCCAGGAGTTCCATGCAGGACGTCCGCCGGTGGCCCACATCTTCATAGCAATCCTGTTTATACTGTCAATGTGTATACATGCCTTGCTGAACAGGAAAGCGCTGATAAAGTACTATAAAGGAGCGGGTAAAGGCTGAAATAACGATGGGAATCCCTTTAATCGTTATATTAATCTTCTAATAGCTGTTAGCACTTCATTTAATATATATCGGTTTCTTATATAGGCGTGTCCTTGGACAGCCATCGAATAATATCATTGCGTGATAATGGGTTATCCATCCAAGAGGTATCAGGAAGAGGAAGATTATATGCCTCTTGTACCGTCAGCCACCCATTTGGTAGTGCCAGTTGTCCTGTGGTACCACGCCTAGTTTTCCAAGTGAATTGTTGATATTGTTCACATTGCATGGCAATTTGGAGGGTCAAACGTGCATCCTGCATGCAATATTCCAGAACTTCTTCACATTGGCCGGCTGCCCACATTGAAGGAGCAAGTGCGCCTGAAATGCCATTTTTCTTACCTGACAAGTTCATTCCTTCTGCAGCTTTTTGAAGGCTCACAGGATAACCAAGTGAGCATAAAATATGGAACATCATGTCAACATGATTTTTTGCTAATGATGCGCATTCTTTTATTCTTCCTGATTCTTCAGCAAGAACATCGAAGTCGAACCCGGTACCGCCCCAAGTAAGTAGGGTATAGCCCTTTGCTGACAATTCCATTAAATCAATTACCAACTTTTCAGCCTCTTTACATGTCATTTGATTTACTGGTCGATTGTTTACATCCAGTCCATACCAATGAAAAGAATTAGGGGTGTCGGCTTCAGCGAATGCAGTCGCGCAAGCAATTCCAAGTGGTCTATGTTGTAATAGATCTCTGGCATCAGATGGCAGTACCTTGGCGGTTTCCATGTCAAATGCTAAATAACGCTTCACTTTATTTCCTCATATTTTCATATATATATTTAAATCCCTATATTTCTGTTCAACTGTCACCATTCCCATTGTCCTAATTAGTGTCAACCCAATAGTTGTCTGTATTAAAAGCAGGACCAGACCCCTGTTCATGTTAAGCCGACAATTATCAAATAATGTTAGTTTCCGTATCGAATATACAAATTTATAATCGTATAAGGATATAATGCATCAGTATCACGGTATCATACAGATATTGATGTGTCAACGTTACTATGTATCAAGTAGGTTTTCGTTCGTCAGAATGATGGCATGATTCGTCGGCCGGAAGCAGGGCATATGTTTCCTGGATCGCGTTTACTTTCATGCATCGGAAGCTTGGGATTAGTAATTAGTAACCGGGCTCCACAAAACCAGCAGTACGTATACCTCTTAAGTTGAGAAAAGATCTGCCGTGCCATAATAATTCCCCCTTATACCTTATAACTCCATTTATACGGAAGTGTACACAATAATGTCAACCACATGAATATCAATTTGCGATGCAAAAATATCGCATTGCGACAAAAAGGCGTCGGATTTGCGACAAAGATTTGCAAGGTTACTTGATTTGTCAAAGCTGATTTTACTTAGAGTTGTAGCCTTCGAATGCACATGTATTAGAACAATTGATAAATGGTCAGTTGCCCTAAGTTGTAGCTAAAATGGCCATTTTGTCAGTCATGTTTACATAATAGTGTGATTGTATAAACATGAAACTGTGGATCTTTTCTACGATAAATTTACGAATAATTGGCTGCCGAGCCAGGATTCGAACCTGGGCAAACGGATTCAAAGTCCGTCGTGCTACCACTACACAACTCGGCAGTTCGATTGTAAGGTTATCACAGATTTTTTAAGCCGGTCAATAAATATTTTTAAATATTTTCTTTTTGGCCTAAACCTTCCGTCTGCCACCTGCGTTTTATAAGTATCAAACAGAAAAATAAAGCGCAGGAGCATAGAAATGACAAAGAATAAGATGGTAGAGCTGATCAACAAGGACGGAAAGCTGCTTGTAATCTTCAGCGGGCTGTTGCTGGACGGGATCCTGCTGATTACCCTGGTAGTCTACGCCGGTATGCGCTTCGCGTTTTAAACCTTATCAATAGTAGTTCAGTAGTCCTAACTGCCGTGGCCCTGACAAGGGCAGTGGCAGTTTTTTATTATGCGAATTTAATTTTTCAGGAGAGCTGGTGCCGAAGGTCGGACTCGAACCGACACGAGAGTTGCCCCTCAACAGTTTTTGAGACTGCCGCGTCTACCATTCCGCCACTTCGGCCCGTATGGTTTGTGGATGGTGCCGAGGCCCAGAATTGAACTGGGGACACGTAGATTTTCAGTCTACTGCTCTACCGACTGAGCTACCTCGGCGCGAACGATATTGTAGCCTCTGAACCAATGTTCTGTCAATTCCGCTACGCTCGATTTACTCTTGCCGGTAGGAAAAACGTGCCACATTTAGTAATATGTAAATAATGCATCAATATCTTTGCCCGTATTGCCGCTCACCGGTGTCCGCAGGCGAGCATGCCTGCCGCAAATGCGGTCAGCAACTGACATGGACCCCGGGCGACGTGGGTGGGTGGGGCGCTGACAGACAGCAGAGCGCCGATGAACAACCCAAAGCTAAGAAACATTGGATGTGGCCGCTGCTGGCCCTGATAGTGATTATTATTCTGGCTGGAGTGGGGATATTCGTCCTCATGCGCATGGCGGAGAAACCGCCGGTTGCACCTGTCATGGAAAATGCCACGCATGCAGAACAAAATAGTCCGATTATCCCTGATACGCAGGCCCCGCGCATCAGCAACATTAGCGTCAATAACATCTCCTTCAATTCGGTGGAGATAAAATGGACCACGGACGAACCGGCCACCAGCCAGGTCATCTGGAGGACTCGTGACGGCAAGATTTCCAGCACGGATGAAAAGGAGGCCATGGTCAATCAACACGTTGTCGAGCTTACGGATCTCAAGAACAAACAGAGGTACTATTTCAAGGTCAGGTCGGCCGACCAGTCGTACAATGAGGCAATCTCCATCGAGGATTCTTTTGATATAGGGCTGTCACAGGGTGTAGCAAGCGTCAGCGTGGCGGGAGACAGCATGAAGACAGAAGAGCCCCAGCCCTCGGTGTTTCGTACAATTATTAGCGGGAAGGTAGTGAATACGGGCGATGTGCCGGTCCGCACCAAGGACATCGAGGTATGGATAAAAATAACGGTCGCGGGGAAGTCTGGGACCAGTGATGTCAAAGCCGAGCTCGATCCAACCCCCGATATTCTCAACCCTCTTTATGAGACCGGGTTCAGGGCTGTCGTACCGGACAGGACGGATCCAAAATATATCATCACGTCTGAAATAATCGTTCAACAGGATTGAGCCGACTGCCGGACCTTAGGAGCGGTTGCCGCGTGAGGCGTCCGTGATCATGACGATTACCAGCGTACCCACGATCAGAATGAAGATAGGTATCATCACCAAACGGATATTGGGATAGTCCGCCGTCCAGTAGCGGAACCAGACCTTGCCGATGATATCTGCACTGGGCACCAGCCAGCCTGTATGAGAATCGTTGCTGTGATTGCGGTTATCACCGAGAACGAAATACTGGCCCTCAGGTACCTCGCGCATGGGCATAAAATAATTGGGCGCTTCGCTGATATATGGCTCCACCAGCTGTATGTCATTGACGAAGACCGCCTTGTTCTTGACCTCAACCGTATCGCCGGGCACTGCTATCACCCTTTTGATAAAACACGAGGGGTGCTGTGCAAAAAAAGGATCGAACGCCGGTTTGGCTTCGTTGCCCGGGGCGTAAAAAACTATTTCGTCCTTCTGGCGGGGCTGGTTGCCGAAGGCATAATCCAGCTTGTTTACTATGATCAGGTCGCCTTCCCGGAAGGTGGGAAGCATCGATATATTGAAGACTTCAAAGCTCTTGATGGAGATCTGTAGACCGATGAAGATGATGGCCGCGATGAGTAGGGTGAAGATGAATTCTCTGAGTACCTTCAATTGCGGATTCCCGACATTTGATTTGGATAATTATATGCTATAAGCTATGTTTGTGCTAATCGAATAAACCTTTAACGTGTCTATTTCGTTATTTATCTGATCTGCATTGCAGTCGGATATGCAGTAAATAGTAGTTTATCAGGAGGTATTTAGTAAATTGAGGAAAGCAGTAGTCATTTTAGCAGTTATCTTAGTAGCCTCAGTGTCCCTGGTGGGATGCGCCCCGGCGCCGGCGGTAGTGTACCAGGGTGGAGTGCCCGCGGCGGGTACAGCCATCGGTTCGGGCGGGATTATAGTCAGTCAGCAGAGCGTGGGGCTGTGGGTGAGCGGCCTGGGCAAGACTACCGGAACGCCCGATGTAGTGCTTTTGACGCTCGGCGTTGAATCGCAGCAAAAAACCGTGGCGCAGGCGCAGAAAGAGGCCGTCGATGCCATGACCGGCATCATGCAGGTGCTGAAGGACAGCGGCATACCCGACAAGGATATGCAGACGAGCCAGTATAATATCCAGCAGGTCACCCGTTGGGACGAGGATCAGAGCACATCCGTAGTAGTTGGTTACAGGGTGACGAACACGGTCACCTGCAAGATCAGGGATATCGCCAGGGCCGGATCAATTATAGATAAGGCAGCGGATGCGGGGGGCGACCTCATCAGGGTCAACGGAATCAATTTTACTGTTGATGATCCCACTCCCTACTACAAGATAGCCCGCGAAAAGGCGGTCCAGTATGCCATGGAGAAGGCCAAACAGATCTCCCAGGTATCCGGAACCAAGCTGGGCAGGGTGCTGTATGTATCCGAGGATGCCAGTTATGTACCGCCCATGGTGGGGAACTATGCCATGAAATCCTATGCCATGGATGCTGCGGCGCCCTCACCGACTCCCATCAGCGCCGGTGAACTGGAATTCCAGGTGACCGTCTCAATGGTATACGAAATAAACTAATAGTATTCAAATAGTCGCTGGCTTCTTTGCATTAGACGCAAAGAAGCCAGTACTTTTTGCTAAGGGAATAGGGGGATGTTAAAATTGATCCGTATTTGAACCTGTAACGGCTGACAGCCGTTCGTAGACAGGCCGTCCTCTGCCTCGGTGGTTCAAAATACGGGACGTTATTACAGAAATGCTGAGCCGGCCCCTTGATTTCATGGCGTATGCTCTATCCTTGGCCGAGTTGGCGCTGGGGTACACCAGCCCCAATCCTGCCGTAGGGGCTGTGATCGAACGAGATGGGCTGGTGGTTGGTTTGGGACATACCCAGCAGCCCGGTATGGAGCATGCCGAGATTATGGCGCTCAACCAGGCCGGGGAGATGGCCCGGGGAGCTACGATGTATGTGACCCTTGAGCCTTGCTGCCACCACGGCAGGACCCCGCCCTGCACTGAGTCCATCATCAATGCCGGCATCTCTGAGGTCAATATCGCTGTAGCCGATCCCAATCCCAAAGTTTCAGGCAATGGAATAGCCTGCCTTCAGACAGCCGGCATCAAGACGAATATCGGGGAATACGACCAGAAGGCCAGGGAGATCAACGAAGGTTATTTCAAATATATTCAAACAGGCATCCCGTTTGTGATTGCCAAGTTTGCCATGAGCATCGACGGCAAGATAGCCACCAGGACGGGCGATTCCAAGTGGATAACCGGCGAAGAGGCGCGTAACTATGCGCACGGGCAAAGGCACAGTGTCGACGCCATCATGGTCGGCGCCGAAACCATAATTGCCGATGATCCCCAGTTGACCGCGCGCGGATACAGCGGCAGGTGCGGACGTGCCAAGCTGCAGCCGCTCAGGGTGATAGTAGACGGCAAAGGGCGTGTCCAGGCCACGGCCAGGGTGTTCTCCGAACCGGGAAAGACGCTGGTGGCGGTAGCGGAAGGGCAGTTCAACAGGGAAATTCTTAAAACCAGGAGAGAGGGCACGGAATATATTGTACTCAGGTCGGATAATGGCCTGATCGACATAGCCGATCTCCTGAAGGCTCTAGGCCAGAGGCAGATTACTACGGTCATGATCGAAGGTGGCAGCAAGCTCTTAGGCTATGTGTTTGATAAACGTCTTGTTGATAAGGTGCTTGCTTTCGTCGCTCCCATTATTATAGGTGGGGAGCAAGCCAAAACCGCAGTCAGCGGCAGGGGCGTGGAGAAGGTGGCGGACGCGCTGCAGTTGAAAGACATCAAGATAGAAAGGTTTGATAACGAGTTCTTGATCAGCGGGTATACCTGAGGATAATATGTTTACCGGGATCATCGAAGAGGTCGGTTTGGTGCAGCAGCTAAGCGCCAAAAGCCTGGCCGTGCAGGCCGGGGACGTTATTGCTGGCACAGCCCTGGGGGATAGCATCTCAGTTAATGGAGCGTGCCTCACGGTCATAGATATCACCAAATCAGCTTTCACGGTGGAGATCATGCCCGAGACCAGGAGGCTGACCAATATCGGGGATATACACGTGGGAGACAGGGTCAACCTGGAACGCGCTCTATCTGCCCAGGGCCGCTTCGGTGGGCATTTTGTGCAAGGGCACGTGGATGCCGTGGGCAAGGTTGTGTCGCTGGTCCCTGACGGCGAAGCCGTTATACTGAGTGTCAAAGCCCCGGAAGATGTATTAAAATACCTGGTAAAGAAGTGTTTTGTCGCCGTCAACGGCGTCAGCCTGACGGTAACGGAATGCAGCGCATCACAGTTTTCCGTGTCCCTGGTATCTTACTCAAGGCAGAAGACCAATTTGGGGACATTGAAGCAGGGAAACAAGGTCAACCTGGAAGTTGACATAATCGCAAAGTATATCGAGAAATTTTACTCCCCCGGCAAGCAAGAGGGTATAATCAGCTTGTTGGACCAGTATGATTATCTGAAAGAGAGGTAAACTCAATGGCGTTATCACCGATACCTGAGATTATTAAAGATATCTCCGCCGGCAATTTCATCATCATTGTCGATGATGAGAACCGCGAAAATGAAGGCGACCTGGCTATAGCGGCGGAGAAGGTTAATCCCCAACTTATTAACTTTATGGCAGCCCACGCCCGCGGGCTGATCTGTATGCCCATCATAGGCAAGCGGTTGGATGAGCTGCAGATCCCTCCCATGGTGCAGGAAAATACGTCGAAATTCACCACAGCCTTTGCCGTGTCGATTGAAGCAAAGAACAAGACCACCAGCGGCATCTCAGCGTTCGATAGGTCCGTCACTGTCAAGGCGGTACTGGATCCCAAAACAAAGGCAGAAGATATCGCCCGGCCGGGCCACATGTTCCCCCTCAGGGCAAGGGAAGGTGGTGTGCTGGTGCGCGCAGGGCATACCGAGGCTGTTGTCGATATGGCCAAGATGGCCGGGCTTTACCCTGCAGGCGTTATCTGCGAGATACTCAACGAGGACGGCTCCATGGCCAGACTGCCGCAACTGGAGATAATAGCTGAAAAATACGGCATTAAGATCGTCAGCATCGCCGACCTGATAACGTACAGGAGGAAGTACGAGAGGCTTGTCCAAAGAGTGGCCGAGGCCAGGTTCCCTACCAAGTATGGTGATTTCACAATCATGGCATATAAGAGCACCGTTGACACGGACGAGCACGTGGCGCTGGTGCTGGGGGACGTAGCTGACGGCAAACCGGTTCTCGTCCGCGTTCACAGCGAATGCGTGACGGGCGACGTCTTCGGCAGCCTGCGTTGCGATTGCGGCGAGCAGGTGCAGATGGCCATGAACATGATAGCCAAGGAAGGCAAGGGCGTTTTCCTGTATATGAGACAGGAGGGTCGGGGTATAGGACTGCATAATAAGTTGAGGGCCTACGAGCTGCAGGACAAGGGACTTGATACCGTGGAGGCCAATATAGCACTGGGCTTTGATGCTGATTTGAGGGACTACGGCATCGGCGCCCAGATTCTGGCCGACCTGGGCCTGCACGATATACGCCTGCTGACCAATAATCCCAAGAAGATAATCGGTCTGGAAAGCTATGGGCTGAAGGTGGTCGAAAGCATCCGGCTGTTAGCTGTACCCACCGAGTACAACAGGAGTTATCTGAAAACCAAGCAGGAGAAGCTGGAACACCTGCTAACCATCGATGATTAGAACGCGGGAAATAACCGAGGAGGTCTCAGATGTCTAAGAATTACCAAGGTATGCTGTCAGGCAAGGGTCTTAAATTTGGTATCGTGCTCTCGCGCTTCAACGAGATAATAACAGGCAGGCTGCTGGAGGGTGCCCGTGATTCACTGCTCAGGCACGGAGCCAGCGAGCAGGACATCGACATCGCCTGGACGCCCGGCAGCATGGAGATACCCCTGGCAGCCAAGAAGATGATCGAAACGGGGAAATACAATGCCGTTATCTGTCTTGGATGCGTGATAAGAGGCGGCACTCCCCACTTTGAATACGTGGCCTCTGAAGTTAACCGCGGCATTTCACGGCTGAGCCTTGACAGCGGGATTCCGGTCATTCAGGGAATTATCACTGCGGACAACCTGGAGCAGGCCATAGAGAGGGCCGGCGCCAAGGAAGGCAACAGGGGCTTCGCCGCCGCCAACAGCGCGATTGAGATGGCGAACCTGATCAAGAGCTTCGGTTCGTAGGTATTAATCCACGATCTTGTAGACTTTGTCGCCGTGCCGTACCTTGTCTGATACTTTGATCCCGATCGCATCGCCGGCCTTGGCGACCGGAACACTCTGGTTGTGTATTTGCATGGAACTTACCAGCACTTCCATGTCGGTGGTATGGCCCTTGATGCGAATTTTGTCGCCGACCTTGAGTTCTCCTGTCAACTCAATTGCCGCCACCACTGGCCGGGCGAAGAAATCCACAATCATACCGATCTCTGTTTCTGCCACGGTTGCACCTCCGTATTCGACTCACTCCTCTCTGCTGTGCTTTTAGTATATTTGCACAGGACCGATAAATCAAGGTTTACCGCCTCGGCGACAGCGTGTCTGGTTATTTGACATTAGCTGTGATATTAGGCTAAATTATATTCTTGTCCCACGGTTCATACTCCGCGGCCGTGACCCGGTTTAAAACGTAGCGCTTTATATTGATGGAGGTTTTATTATGCTTGAAAAAGTGACGCGGCTGCTTATGGCAGGTTTATTTATCCTGGCGCTGGCATTGGCAGTATTTATAAGTGACAATCATGTGTTGGCCGCAGGAACCTCCGCCGGGTCCGTCGTCACACCTCCCGTAACAGGCCTCGAGGGACAAAATGTGGAGAAGCTGGAATTATCATGCCAGTACCCGGTGCTGAGCAGCTACGCAGGGTTGAATTACTCTTACAGCATCAACATCAACTACACGGGGAGTAAGGAATCAAAGGTTTTCAATTTAAAAGCAACTGTCCCCGATGGTTTTGGTTACGTTATAACCCCGGGTTATGGTGAGGGACAGGAGATAGCGGCCATCCGGTTGGACGGCAGCAGGGGTTATGCTGAGACTGGGAAGCTGATGGTGAGGCCCTACGCCTGGAAAGTGCCTGCGGCGGGCGACTACCCCATCATATTCGAGGCCGCTTCCGGCGACCTGCAGGCCGCCATCGAGCTGAAGGCCATCGTGACGGCCAATTATGATCTGAAGATGACGACACCGGACGGCCGCCTCAACACAGAGGCAACGGCAGGGAAGGAGAGCAGCTTCACCGTGGTCGTGGCCAATACCGGTTCGGCCGACCTGGAGAAGGTGGGGATCAGTTGCTTAGCCAAAGACAAGCCCGGCGGCTGGACGGTTACCTGCAAGCCGGAGTCGATCGATACGCTCAAAGTGCAGGACACCAAGGAGATACAGGTGATTGTGAAGCCGGCAGAAAAAACCATAGCTGGTGATTACATAATCACCATTCAGGCCGAGCCGGAATCGAAAAATGCCTTCGCCAACCTTCAGATCCGCACCACGGTACTCACACCCACAATCTGGGGGTGGGTCGGTGTCGGCATAGTCATACTGGTGGTGGTGGCCCTGGCAATTATTTTCATCCGGTTCGGACGCCGCTAACAGGCAAACATGAGCGATAACCTGGTAATCGAGACACGGGATTTAACCAAGGCCTATGGTAAGTTCGTGGCCGTTAAAAGCCTCAACCTCCGGATAGCGGAGGGTGAGGTTTTCGGCCTGCTGGGACCCAACGGGGCGGGCAAGACCACGACCATACTCATGCTGATGGGTTTCTGCGAGCCCACGTCGGGATCGGTGCGCATCAACGGGTACGACCCGGTCCGCGAGCCTATCAAGGTCAAGAGAGTGGTCGGTTACATGCCGGAAAGAGTCGGTTTTTACGACGACATGACGGCCAGGGAAAACCTTGAATATACAGGCCGGCTCAACGGGCTGGGCAGCAGCCGGCTGACGGCCACAATCAATGAATTAATTGAGACCGTCGGGCTGAAGGACAGGGCCAACCAGCCGGTGGGCAAGTACTCGCACGGCATGAAGCAGCGCCTTGGCATTGCTGATGTGATGATCAAGCAGCCCAGGATCGCCATCTTCGACGAACCGACCTCGGGCATAGACCCGGAGGGCACCGACCAGGTGCTCAACCTGGTCCGGGCTATGGCCCAGCAGAAGGTCACGGTTATAATCTCCTCCCACCAGTTGCACCAGCTGCAGAAGGTGTGCACCGGCGTCGGCATCTTCTCCAGGGGACAGATGATCGCGTCGGGACCCGTCGATAAGCTGGGCAGAGAAGCCCTGAGAAAGGGCAACTACAATATCATATTGCCCGTAGCGCAACTCGCGGATAAGGTGCGCTCCGAGATTAGCAAGATACCCGGCGTCTTCAGCATTGATAGTGTCGAGGAGAGCACAATTGTCTCGGCGGACGAGGACATCAGCGGGGAGCTGGAGCGGGTGGTGCTCGAGGCAACCGGGCTCAAGGTGCAGATGAAGGTCGAAGAGTTCGAACTGGAAGAGATATACATGAAATATTTTAAAGGCTCCTGAATATGAACGGCTTATTAGAGATCCTGAGGAAAGAGCTGGCGGACAGCTTTAACAGCAAAAGGTTCATCATCCTGTTCATGCTGGTATACCTGGCCGGCATAGCCACGATTTATATAGCCGCCCAGAATATCAGGACGGCGGTCGGCAATTCGACCAGTAACATCTTCCTGAGCCTGTTCGTCGTGTCCGGGAACGATATGCCCTTCTCTTTTCCGTTATTCATGTCCATTTTCATCCCTATCATCGGCATAGCCCTGGGCTTTGATGCGGTCAACAGCGAGAGGACCAGCGGCAACCTCAGCCGCCTGCTGGCCCAGCCCATCTACCGTGATAGTCTGATCAACGGTAAATTTTTAGCCGGCCTGACCATAATAAGCCTACTTATCGTGAGTATTGTAGCCATCGTAGCAGGCCTCGGGCTGCGTCTGATTGGAGTGCCGCCTGAGGCAGAGGAGCTATTGCGGCTTTTTATGTTCTTGATCGTGAGCATCCTGTATGGGGCCTTCTGGATGTCTCTGGCTGTTCTCTTTTCCGTGCTGTTCAGGAAGACCTCCACCTCGGCCCTGGCCTCCATTGCGGTCTGGATCTTCCTGTTTCTTTTCATGGGGATAATCGCCAACCTCATAGCCGGGGCCGTTTTCCCGATCAGCCAGGATGCCACAGTCGCCCAGGTGGCTGACTACGACAGCCTCTACCGGATGATCAACCGCATCAGCCCCGGGGCCCTGTATTCCGAGAGCATCCAGGCTATACTATTGCCCATGATGGGCAACAGCAGCCCTACTATGATGATGATAGGGATATATTCGGGATTGATGCCGTCCCCCCTGCCCCTCAGCCAGAGCCTGACGCTGGTATGGCCCCAGCTCGTGGGCCTGGTCGCCCTGACAGCCCTTTGTTTTGCAGCGGCTTACATCAAGTTTATGCGCGAGGAGATCAGGTCAACATAAGATGATATTAAGAGCCTTAACCGTAGGCTTCATAGCTACTAATTGCTACATAGTAGGGTCCGATACCACCAGGCGGGCTATAGTAATCGATCCCGGCGCAGACTCCAGGGCTATATTGAAGGCGGTTAACGATAACAACCTGTCCGTGTCGTTGATAGTGATTACCCACAGCCACTTCGACCATATCGGGGCTGTAAAGGCCGTTAAAGACGCCACCGGCGCCAGATTAGCTGTCGGGACCGGTGCTGAGAAATCGTCGCCCGGTGCGTTCATTAAGCTGGTGGCGGCCATGTCCGGCGGATCGGCCAACATACCTGAGCCCGATCTTTTCCTGTCCGAAGGGGATAAGATCGATATCGACGACCTGCATTTTGAAGTGCTTTTCACCCCCGGCCACAGCACCGATGAGATCAGCCTTTACGGCCACGGCATACTCTTCAGCGGTGACACGCTTTTCAACGCTGGAATCGGCAGGACCGATTTTCCTGGATGCAGCTACGAGCAGCTCGAGCACAGTATACAGACCAAACTATATACTCTGCCCGATCAGACCGTTGTGTACCCGGGCCACGGTCCCGAGACTACAATCGGGCGTGAAAAAAGGGGCAATCCCTTTGTCAGGTGATTGCCCCTTTTATATAAGCTGGAAGGGGTGGATTAGACGAAGAGCGGGCAGAGGACCAGCGTGATAGTGGCGAGCAGCTTTACCAGCACGTGAAGTGATGGTCCTGCAGTGTCCTTGAAAGGATCACCGACTGTGTCGCCGACTACGGCTGCCTTGTGGGCGTCCGAGCCTTTGCCCAGGATATTTCCCTTGTCATCCTTGAGCTGGTCGTCTTCGATCATTTTCTTGGCGTTGTCCCAGGCGCCGCCACCGTTGTTCATGAAGGAGGCGAGCATGATGCCTGCGATCGTGCCGATCATGAGCAGCGCCGCCACAACCTGAGCGGCGTCCCATTTGTAGAACTTGCCGTCAGCCAGCGGTATCCAGGGGAGGTACTTGAAGAGCAAGCCCACTACTACCGGCGCAAGCACTACCAGGAGGGCCGGTGCGATCATCTCTCTGAGGCCGGCTTTGGCGGTGATATCAACGATCTCGCCGTAGTTCGGCTTCTCGGTCCCGGCCATGATGCCCGGGTGCTCGCGGAACTGGGTGCGTACCGCATCTATGATTTTGCTGGCGGTCTTGCCGACCGATTTGATGGCCCATGAGCTGAAAAGGTAGACAAGCATGGCAGCAATAAGCGCGCCGACGAAGACCTCGATATTGGAGATGTTGACGATATTGAAGCTGCCGGTTACCCCGTACCTGAGGAAGGATACCCTGTCGAGGTAAGCTTGGAAAAGCAGGAAGGCGGCCAGGCCGGCTGACACCATGGCGTAGCCCTTGGTGAGCGCCTTGGTCGTGTTGCCGACGGCATCCAGCCTGTCTGTGATCTTGCGGATCGCGGGACCGGCGCCGGCCATCTCGTTAACGCCGTTGGCGTTGTCGGTGATGGGGCCGAAGGTATCCATGGAGAGAACGTAAGGGCAGGTCATGAGCATGCCCATGGTAGCCACTGCCGTACCGAAGGCGCCTCCGCCTTTGACTCCGCTGAGCTCGCCGAATACGAAGGACAGTATCAGGGCGGAGCCGATTACCATGGCCGTGGCGAACGTGGTTTCGAAGCCAACTGCCACGCCTGCCACGATGTTGGTGGCGGGGCCGGTCTTGGAGGCCTCGGCGATATCTTTGACGGGTTTATAGCGTGATTCAGTGTAATATTGTGTAACGAAAATGATGGCTATACTGGCGATGATGCCTACGACACCTGCAAAGAACAGCCACCAGCTATTGAGCATGAAGTACACGGTAATGGCCAGGCCGACTACGGATAGGGCGATGGCCACGTAATACCCGCGATTGAGGGCGTTCATGGCGTTCTCGTTCTCTTTGGCTTTTACGATCATGAGGCCGATCATGCTGGCAAACATGCCGAATCCGCGCACGACCAGCGGGAAGAGGACCCATGCCACGTTCCCCGTGGCGACGTATGCAACAACACCCAGGATCATGGCGCCGATGTTTTCGGCGGCCGTCGATTCGAAGAGGTCGGCGCCGCGGCCGGCGCAGTCGCCGACGTTGTCGCCCACCAGGTCTGCTATAACAGCAGCGTTGCGGGGATCGTCTTCGGGGATGCCCGCTTCAACTTTGCCGACCAGGTCGGCGCCCATGTCAGCTGCCTTGGTATAAATACCACCGCCGAGCTGGGCGAAGAGGGCCACGAAGCTGGCGCCGAAGCCGAAGCCGACGATAAGATGCGGGGCTAATGCGGGTGTTTCGGCTCCGCCGAATGAGAAGAATATCACGGTTACGCCGATCAGGCTCAGTGCTGTGATCAGGAAACCGGATACAGCGCCGCCGTGAAGCGCTACACGCACTGCCTCGGTCAGGTTCTTCTGTGCGGCGGCTGCGCAGCGGACGTTGGACTTAACTGCAACGTACATGCCGATGAAACCGGAGATGCCGGAGCAGATGGCGCCGACCAGGAAGGCAAGCGAAGTGTGCCAGCCGATAGACATGGGGTCATAGCCGGCCTTCTGCAGAGCTTCCTCAGGCGGCAGCACTGCTACGATTACGCCGATGACGATGGCTACTATAATCGAGTAGATGGCGATGGTGCCGTACTGTCGCTTAAGGAATGCCCACGCACCCTCAAAAATCATGTCGCCGATTTCTTTCATCTTCGGGGTGCCCGTCGGCCGTCGCATGACGTTGATCGCCAGCCAGGCGGCGAATATCACCGTCACTATACCGGCAATAGGTACGACCCAGAAGATCGGGGGAATTTGTGCCATAGTACCTCCTTATTTGAATTTTAATTGTGGGGGCCTTTTAGGCGTGCGCCCACCAAATGTGGGATTGTACCAGTGGAAACGGCCAAAGTCAACCAGAATAGGGTAGGTAGAAATGCCTAATCTTCGGCTTGCCCTTTTTCGCTGGGGGGCAACTGCGATATCAGGCTGACTTCTATGGTGTAGATAAGATATCTGGACTGCCTGATCTCGTCAGCAGGTATAACCTCTTTAAGCTCGGGCAGCTTTGTCAGTTCCTCCAGCACGCGCAAACCTTCCTGTGCCCTCTTGGCGTTGGCCCTGACTATGGCATAGAGATCCTTGTGCTCTTTCACCAGGTCACTATCGGCGCCGATATCGCCCTCGGAATCCCTGCTCAGCAGCAGGTGGATGCCCAGGTCACGCGCCAGACCGTTAACCTGGTGGCGCACGGACTTGAGCCGGCGGGTGGTATTTTCATCCTCAACTATAAACCGGGAAATGTCTTCGAGGACGCGCAGTCCCTCGCTGACACGGTTGATATTGGCGTCAACTGTACGCAGAATCCGAGCTTGCACTGTCCAGGTCCCTCAAAGAGTCGGGGAGCACGCCTTCCCTAGCCCTCTCGATGCTATTCTGTATCTCCGAGGGTATCTCCATGTTCATATTTTTAAATTGTTTTTCCAGGCTCCTGCCGATATTGCGCGGGTCTTTATAATAATCCGCCGACATCCCCGGGCCCGGCTCACCGCTCTCCTTGTGAACCGTAGACGTCGATTTGGTCACGGCAAAGCTGGAGAAAACCCTGTCCAGGCCGGTCCCGCCGCATATCGGGCAGGCGGGATTCGGCTGTAGAGCGGACATGCGCATAAAGATACTCACTTTCCTCTTGCATTTGTGGCAGATATACTCGTAAATCGGCATGTCCTGGCTCCTTTGCAGCTATTAGTTCAGGCTGTAGCCTCCCCGCCCTCTGCCGGACCGGATGGCATTTCGCCCCGCTCCATCCTCTCCATGGTCTCCTGGTATTCGGGGGTGACGGGTTCGCCGCCGCTCATCTTGTTATTCCATGCGGCCAGTGCCTGCGGGTCGTTGTTCATCATGCCGCGCATCATTTGCGAATCGCCAAGTATGTCATCATATACAGCTTTATATGATTTCTGCGTCATGAAAGTGGAGAATCTGCGCTCAAGTGATTTGCCCCTGCATTTGGGGCAGGGGGGAGGGTCGCTGTTGAAACGCGGGAGCAATATCTCCTGCCGCGTTTTGCAGTCGGGGCACCAGTACTCGTAAACAGGCATATTTATCTCCTCGGTTTTATGATTGTAACACATGTTATTGGACTTGTTAAAAAGCGCGGCTCTCGCTTTACATGAGGGACGGTATTAATTGACTTAAGTGCTTTTGCTCCACTAAAATGCTTCGAGGAGTGTGCCTGTGAACAGCAATGATATACGCGAAGCCTTTCTGAAATTTTTCGCCGAGAAAAAACATAAGATCATACCCAGTTCATCACTGATACCGCACGGCGACCCCACGCTCCTGCTGACCACGGCCGGCATGGTGCAGGTCAAACCGTATTTCCTGGGACAGGCCGTGCCGCCCGGCCGGCGGCTGACGTCCTGCCAGAAGTGCTTCAGGACCACCGATGTGGACTCCGTCGGTGACAGCAAGCACCTTACGTTTTTCGAGATGCTGGGCAATTTCAGCGTGGGTGATTACTTCAAGGAGGACGCTATCAAATGGGGTTGGGAATTTGTTACTAAAAAGCTGCGCCTTCCTGCAGAAAAGCTATGGATAACGGTTTACCTGGACGATGACGAAGCGCATTTCATCTGGAGACAAATCGGTGTCCCGGCCAATAGAATAATCAGGATGGGCGAGGAGGAGAACTTCTGGGGTCCGGCGGGTGACAGCGGTCCCTGCGGACCCTGCAGCGAGATACATTATGATTTTGGTAAGGAATCGGGCTGTGGAAAACCTGACTGCGATCCATCCTGCAGCTGCAGCCGCTTCTCAGAGATATGGAACCTGGTGTTCATGCAGTACGACCAGGCTAAAGACGGCAAGAGGTCGCTTCTACCCAGACCTAATATCGATACCGGCATGGGGCTGGAACGCATCGTGGCCGTCTGCAACGGCAATCCCTCCGTTTACTCTACAGACCTGTTCGATCCCCTGCTCAAGAAAATACGCCGCATCGCCTCCATGGGCGAGGGAAAAGACGAGGCCACGGACAGGATGATTAAGGTCATCGCCGAACACAGCAGGGGCGTGACGTTCTTGATCGCCGACGGCCTGCTGCCGTCCAACGAGGGTCGTGGCTACGTCCTCAGGCGCTTGCTCAGGCGCGCCTGCTTCATGGGCAGGAAGCTCGGCCTGGACAAGCCGTTCATGGGCGAGATGGCCGGTGCGGTGATCGAGAAAATGGGCGCTGTCTATCCCGAACTGGTGGCGAACCGCAAGCTGATTCTCGACGTAATTAAAAATGAGGAGGAGAGGTTCAACGATACCCTGGATGCCGGCATAAACCTCTGCGAGAAGGCTATTGCAGATGCCAAAGCGCAGAATCGGACCTGCCTCATGAACGAGGACGTTTTCAAGTTCTGGGATACCTACGGCTTCCCGTTGGAATTGAGCGTGGAGATCGCGCAGGAGCATGGTATAAGCGTGGACAGAGAGGGTTTTGAAGCTGAGATGGAGAAGCAGCGGGAAAAGGCCAGGTCGACCCACAAGTTCGGGGGTGGAAAAGGGGAACAGGACATCTTTACTCAGCTTGGTCCGACGCTGCAGATAACCGAGTTCGTGGGATACGAGGAGCTGGCAACCCGGGCAAAGGTTTTACAGATAGTCAATGAGAAGGCGGCTTCATATATCGATCGAGCATCCGAGGGCAGCGATGTTATACTCATACTGGATAAGACGCCCTTTTACGGTGAGATGGGAGGCCAGGTCGGCGATACCGGCAGTATCGTATCAGGGTCGGGCGAGTTCAGCGCCGATAACGCCGTGGCTTATTCATCTGGCGGCATAGCCGTGGCCGGGCGGGTCAGGAAGGGGACCATAGCTGTGGGTGATCTGGTGGACGCCGTTGTCGACTGGGAACGCAGGAAGGACATCGCAAGGAACCACACGGCCACGCACATACTGCAGGCTGCGCTGAGGAAAGTCCTGGGCAGTCACGTAGCCCAGCGGGGCTCTCTGGTTACTCCCGAGAGGCTGCGCTTCGATTTCACACATCTGTCGTCCATCAGCAAGGATGAATTGAAGCAGATACAGTCGCTGGTCAATTCGGTCATCAGGCAGAACCTGCCGGTTTCCACGGACGTGTGTTCGTACGGCCAGGCCATTAAAGAGGGGGCTACAGCCATCTTCGAGGAGAAGTACGGTGACACGGTCAGGCTGGTTAAGATAGGTAAGCCGGCCCTGAGCGCAGAGCTTTGCGGCGGCACGCACGTTGGGTCAACCGGCGAGATCGGCTATTTCCTTATCACGGCTGAGGCCAGCGTCGGAACTGGCCTGCGCAGGATCGAAGCGGTTACCGGCAGGGAAGCTGAGGCGCTGGTCGGCAGACGGATGGAAGCTCTCGACCAGGTGGCCGGCAGCCTGAAGGTAGCTCCGCAGGATGTCCCGGTCCGCGTGGCGGACTTGCAGGCAGAGTTGAGCACCAGCAATAAAACTAAAGCAACGCAGCAGCGTATGCTGGCAAAGCTTGAGATATCAGATCTGCTCGAAAAGAATCTGAAAATCATCGCCGGCATCAAAGTGGTGTATGCGCAGGTGCCGTCCGCCCCTATGTCCGCCATTATGGAAATGGGGGACATGCTTAAAGCAGGAATGGGCAGCGGGGTAGCCGTGCTGGCCTCCGTATTTGAGAATAAACCGTTTTTCATTGCCACTGCCACAGCGGATGTTGTTTCAAAGGGCGTGCACTGCGGGAAACTGATCAAAAATGTCTCGGCTATCGCCGGCGGCAGCGGTGGAGGCAAGGCGGATATGGCGCAGGCAGGGGCCAAAGACAGCGCGAAGATAGGCCAGGCCCTGGATGCTGTGCCGGCGACGATTGAGGAGCTGCTCAAGGCCGGCCATGCATAGGATCATGGGCCTGGATATTGGCGACAAACGCATAGGCGTCGCAGTATCCGATCCCACGCAGACGCTAGCCAGCCCGCTGAAGGTCATCTTACGAAGGGACGACGAGTCATCTGTGCTGGAGATAGCGGAGCTGTTGAAGCAGCACGATGTCGGCAGGCTAGTGATAGGCCTCCCATATCTGATGGATGGTTCGGTGGGCGAGCAGGCCCGCAAAGTAATTGAGTTCACCGACCAAATAAGAGGTCAAACCACCGTTGAAATTGTCATGCAGGATGAACGGCTCACCTCCGTCACCGCCGACTATATGTTGCGGGAGGCAGGTAAAAAGCGTGACCGTCTGAGAAAGGAGATCGATGCCGCCGCCGCCACGGTTATATTGCAGGCGCATCTCGATGAGATTGCCGCTGCCGACGGGATTTCGCAACAGTCGCCCCCTTCTCTATAATTAATGGATTGAAGCCATCCCGTGATATTAGACTACATTAATGTTCTAAAGCCAAAGGAAACCAGCCTGCTGGTTTTTATCGGCGCCTGCTCGGCCATTGTGGCGGCAGCCGCTGCGGGCAGCGCATTTCCTGTCAACACCTTTATACTGACTGTTATAGCCATAACATGTGGCAGCGCGGGCGCCAATGGACTGACCAACTATCTGGATCGGGATGTGGATGCCAAAATGGCCCGCACTTGTGGAAGAGCACTACCGGCGGGCAGGATAAAACCGTCGTGGAAGGCACTGCCCCTCATAACAATACTTATCTTAGCCGGGCTGGTACTGGCCTGGCTGCTGTCCCCACTGTGTTTTGCCATCGGTCTGACAGGCATGCTGGCGTCCGGCATATTGCGCAAGACCGTTTCGTGCACCTATTTTGGTATTATCGCCGGCAGCTCACCCGTGTTGATCGGGTGGTACGCTGTCAGCCAGCAGCCTGTAATAGGCGTGATGCCGGTACTCTTCTTCTGTTTAATAGCCGCATGGACGCCCTTGCACGTATGGACGCTGATGCTGGCAAATCGCTCGGACTACGAGAATGCCGGCCTGCACTATTTCCCCCTGAGCCAGCCGGATAAAAATGTGATTCAACTGCTGGCCATGCTGTCGGCATCGCTCTCGGCCGTCAGCCTGCTTATCTACTTCCTGTCGGGCATCCTGCACTGGCTTTACATGGTTGTTGCCGTGCTGCTCAGTTTGTTAATAGTCTATGCCAGCATCCGCCTGCTGCTGGCGCCGACCTCGAGGAATGCCTGGATGGTATATAAATTGTCGGCCTTTCCCTACCTCGGCATAATATTCGCGGTGATGGCCGTTGATGCGTGGTTGTTGTGAGGGTGTGTCGCGTTCGTACGGTGAAGTCGTATGTTTAAGCTGGTGAGCACCTGCGGGGGATTGGAGGCTAGGCTGGGGGAGATGTCAACCCTGCATGGGACGGTGTCCACGCCTATATTCCTCCCCGTCGGCAGCCAGGCCACGGTGAAGACCCTGGACACTGACGATTTAAATGAGCTCGGGATTAAAATGATCCTCTGCAATGCGTACCACCTCTATTTGAGGCCTGGTATCGATGTTATCGAGCGGGCCGGCGGACTTCACAAATTCATGAACTGGCGCGGTCCGATATTAACGGACAGCGGTGGATATCAGGTCTTCAGCCTGTCCACCCTGCGCAAGATCACCGACGGGGGTGTAGTGTTCCGCTCACACGTGGACGGAAGCGAACACAGCATAACACCGGAATCCGCCGTATCCATGCAGGAAAAACTGGGGGCGGATATCATCATGGCCCTGGATGTGTGCCCCGAGAGCACTGCCGTCAGGGAGAAGCTGGAAAAGGCCGTAGTATCCACAACCAGGTGGGCTGAGCGCTGCCGCAGCGCCCACCGCGATAACGGTCAGCACCTCTTCGGCATCATCCAGGGTGGGGTATACCCGGATCTGCGCAGGGCATCGGCTGAGCAGATCACATCGCTGGATTTCCCGGGTTACGCCATCGGCGGCCTCAGTCTAGGAGAGCCCAAAGCGCTCATGTGGGAGGTTGTCGATACAACCATGCCGTATATGCCCGCTGACAGGCCCAGGTACCTGATGGGCGTGGGTTCGCCGGAGGACATCGTGGAGGGGATCTCACGCGGCATAGATATCTTCGACAGCGCGTTGCCCACCAGGGTGGCCCGCAACGGGGCGCTGTATACACGCGCGGGCCGGAAGAATATAAGACGCTCGGTTTTCAGGGAGGATACGGGGCCCATCGAGGATGGCTGCGGATGCTTCACCTGCCGCAATCACACAACCTCTTACCTGCACCACCTTTTCAGGTGCGAGGAGTTGCTGTCCTACAGGCTGGCTACCATGCACAATCTGTTCTTTATGCAAAAACTGATCGAGCAGGCCCGGACGGCCATCGCGGAGGGTGTATTCCCGGAGTTTAAACGGGGCCTCCTGGAATCCTATAAAACCACGGACGAGGACAGGCGCATCGAGCAGAAGACGGCGGCGCTGAAGGGCAAGAAGGCACGCGACCACACGGACCTGGACTTTTAAACCTGGCCCCTTTAGTGGTAACATACAACCTCGACCGTCCTGTTTGCCGAATACCTATGTCCGATTTGTTTTATTGATTATGACCGATAAGGAAACCATACTCAGCGTCCGGGACCTCTCGCTCTGGTTCGGCGGCGTCAGGGCGCTCACCGATATCGACCTTGATATACACAAGAACGAGATACTGGCCATCATCGGCCCCAACGGGGCGGGAAAGACCTGCCTGCTCAACTGCATCAACGGCTTCTACAAGCCGCAAAAGGGTGAGATACGGTACAACGGTAAAAAGATCAACGGTATCAGGTCGGACCGCATCGCCAAGATGGGCATCGCCCGGACCTTCCAGAACATCGAGCTTTACACCGGCCTGAGCACGCTGGACAACATCCTGGCTGCCCGGCACGTACTTATGAAGCAGAACCTATTGAGTACGTTTCTCTATTTCGGACCCGCCCACAGCGAGGAGATCGAGCACAGGAAGACCGTTGAGGATATCATAGACTTCCTCGAGATCGAGCACATCAGGAAGTCAGTGGTGGGATCGCTGCCCTATGGATTGAGGAAGAGGGTGGAGCTGGGCAGGGCGTTGGCACTGGAGCCGCGGCTGATCCTGCTGGATGAGCCGATGGCGGGCATGAACCTTGAGGAGAAGGAGGATATCGCCCGCTTTATCTACGACATTTTCGAGGGGCAGGGTGATACTTATCCCGCCACACCCGTGCTGCGCGATGGCGTGGACTCGATCGTACTGATCGAACATGATATGGGAGTGGTAATGGATATCGCAGACCGCATCGTGGTGCTGGATTTCGGGCGCAAGATCGCCGAAGGAACCCCCGCCGAGATAGCGGAGGACCGGAAGGTCATCGCTGCCTACCTCGGCGAGGGATAGTATCATTAGGTCACGGACACGCCGCGGTTAAAGCCACCTCTTGCGGCGCTTGTAATGCTTGATCTCCTTGTAGCTCTTCTTCTCACCTGAGGCCGAGATGCCGATATAGAATTCCTTGACGTCTTCCCGGCCCTTCAGGTAGTCGGCCGAGCCGTCCAGCACGACCCGCCCGTTTTCCATGACATAGCCGTAATGTGCAGTGTTGAGGGCCACCCTCACGTTCTGTTCAACCAGCAATATCGAGGTGCTGCGCTCCTTGTTGAATTTGCGGATGATGTCGTATATCTGCTCGACGATCATAGGCGCCAGGCCTAAAGATGGCTCATCCAGCATCATCAGCCTTGGCGCCGCCATCATGGCGCGCCCTATCACCAGCATCTGCTGCTCTCCGCCGGAAAGGTAGCCGGCTATGTTCTTCCTAAGGCCCTCCAGGGGCGGGAAATAGCCGTAAACCATCTTCAGGTCGGCTTTCACCCTCTGTGCGCTGGAGCGCGAGAAGGCGCCTACCAGCAGGTTCTCCTCGGCGCTGAGGTGTCCGAAGACACGCCGGCCCTCAAGCGCCTGAACGATGCCCAACTTGCCTATGTCGACGGCATTCTTGCGGTCGATCCGTACTCCGTCCCATTCGATGGTGCCGTCGGTGATCTCGCCCTCTTCTACCCTCAATAGCCCGGATATGGCTTTGAGGGTCGTGGTCTTGCCGGCGCCATTAGCGCCCAGCAGGGCGACCACCAGGCCGTCCTCCACCGAGATGGAGATGCCGTGCAGCACTTTTACTACATTGAGGTAAGATACCTCAATGTTATTAAGTCTCAACATTGCTGAAGCCGATTTATTCTATTTTCCGAACCAGTCTAAGTTCTCATACAAGATGTTGGGAGCGTCCACCCAGCCTGTCTGGGAGACCAGCAGCCCGTCTTTGACCTGGAATATCTTGACCGATTTTGACCCGCGCTTGTCCACGGGATCGGAGAAATTCACCGGGCCATGCAGCCCTTCCACGTCGTAGTTCTTGACGTTCATAAAGCCGTTTTTCTCCATCAGGGCCCAGGCTGCGGCATCGCCCTTGACCAGGGCATCTCCGCCCGAAACCTTGATGGCCTGGCGCACTATCTCGGCGTTGATCAGGCTCGACGCCCAGCCGATGAGGTAATCGTTGTTGCCAGCGTATTCAGGATGTCTTTTATTGCAATATTCCATCATCTTGGCCATGCCGGGCACGTTATCTCCCCAGTTGACGGTGGGGTAAACGCCGTAGATACCCTGGGTCACGTCCTTGCCGGCCAGGTCGATCAACGCCTTGGTGAAGCTGGCATGGGCGCATCCCACAGTCAGGCCCGGTATCATCTTAAGGTCGTAGGCATTCTTAAGTATAACTGCGGTGGGTGCTGGTGTGCTGGATATGAATAGCACGTCGGGATTCTTGTCCTTGATCCGGGTGAGGGCGTCAGTCTCGGATATGGTGGTTGCCGTGTGTTCCTCGACCGCCACGATTTCAATGCCCAGTTCATCGGCGGCAGCCCTGGCGGCATCCTTCACGCCATAGCCCGTAGAATTGTTCAGCAGCATGAGGGCCATTTTGGGCTTACCCTCGCCTTTCCAGATGCTCTCAAGGTAGTATCTGGCAAAGGCAGCCCAATCATCGCCGTAGTCGGGAAGCTGCGCGTAGATGTGCTTGGGCGGATGTGTCAGCGACGGGGAACTGAAGCACACCATACCGGGGAAGCCGGCCCTGTTGGCCGCTTCCTTGGAGGCGTTCATATCTTTGGACGCTACCACTGTAAAGAACGAGCACCCGTCGTCCATTATTTTCTTTACGATGGTGGTAGCCTTGGCTGCATCGTAATTGGTGTCATACCAGACCGGTTCTATCGTGTAACCCTCGACGCCGCCCAGTTCATCGTTGATGTACTTAAAAGCGTCGAGCTGGCCCTGGCCGATGGGGGCCCCTTTCTCGGCGGCTGCGCCGGTAAAAGGGATGCTCAGTCCAAGCTTGATCACCTTCGCGGTGACAGGTGTGGTGGGAGTGCAGCCGGGCAGGATGGATACGGCCAGAGCCGCAAGCAGCAGCAAGGCCAGGGGTACGGTCATTCTTCTTCTTCTCACATTAACCTCCTTTCAATTCTTATAATCAAGTCCTAAAGACGTTATTTTATTATTTAAATATCAGTACGAGAATGGCCACAACCTGTATGAGGCCTTGAACAATTGCCAGCGGTGCGCCAGACCGCGCGGCTCGAAGATCAGGAAGACTATCATTGCCAGGCCGAATACCAGCGAGCTAAGCCCGGTGGCGAAGCCCGTAGGCAGCCCGCTGAAGGTCTGCTCTATCATGGGAGATAAAAATATGACGAACTGCTCCAGGAGCCTGATAAAGATCACTCCCAGCATAGGTCCGATGGCAGTGCCGAGCCCGCCGATGATCAGTATGCCGATGTACAGGATGGACTGCCCGAAGGTGAAGTCCTCCGAGGTGATATTGCCGCGCCACTGGGCAAACAGTGAGCCAGCAATCCCTGCGAAAAAGCAGCCCAGGAAGAACGCCAGCAGCTTATAGGAGAAGACGTTTATGCCCATCACCTCTGCTGCCAGGTCGTTATCCCTGACCGCGATAAAGGCACGGCCCACACGGCTCCTGGCCAGGTTGGTGGCAAAGAGGACGCTCAATCCTGCTACGGACATGATGAGATAGAACTGTTTGGCCTCTGTGTCGAACTGGAATGAGCCGATGCTGGCCGGTTCCACGCTTATTCCCATCGAGCCGTGGGTCACATCTGTCCAGTGATTGATGATCCATATGATGATAAACTGGGCGGCGATCGTGGTTATCGCTAGGTAGAATCCTTTGACCCTCAATGATGGCATACCGAATAATAGCCCGACCAGGCCTGCCGAGAGACCTGAGAGAACTAATGAGGCCAGGAATGGCAGGCCGAGGCTGTTGCCGAGTATCGCCGTGGTATAGGCGCCCACGGCCATGAAGCCGGCATGCCCGATGGACAACTGGCCGCAGTAGCCCACCAGGATATTCAGGCCGACTATGGAGACGATGGTGATCCCCATCAGGTTTATCACGTCCAGTCCGAACCTGGGCAAGTAGAGCGGCATGGTATATAGCGCAATCAGGAAGAGGATGAACATTACCCACTGCGTCCTGGTATGGATGATGGCAGTATCCGTATCGTACGAGTAGTTGCGTATACCGCAGGGAAGGCTCATCGGCTATATCCTCTCAATTCTCTCCTCTCCGAATAGGCCGTAGGGCTTGATCAGCATGACGATGATGATGATAACGAACGGTATAAGGTCCTTGATGCCCGGCCCTAGTATGGGCGTCAGGTAGCCGGCGCCCACGTTTTCGCAGAGGCCGATGATCGGCCCGGCTACCATGCAGCCGATGAACGAATCGAGCCCTCCCAGTATCACGACCGAGAATGACTTAAATCCGGTTTCGACCAGGGCGTTGGTTATACCGCCTATGCTCGATATCAATATACCGCCGATGGCCGCCACCACGCAGGCAAAGATCCAGGACATTGAGAAGATGCTGGTTATGGGAACGGCGCAGGCCTGCACGGCCAGCTGGTCATCCGCGCTGGCCCGCATGGCGATGCCATACTTATGGAACTTGAAAAAAAGCGACAGGATGCCGAACAGGACCAGCGATATGGCCGTCGCCCATATATATTCTTGCGAGATGACGGCGGTGCCGATGGTCACCGCTTCCTGCGGAAAGAGGTTTGGCAGCTTGGCCACGCTTACGGGCCACACCACCGTAACTACGCCCTCCAGGAAATATCCTATACCCAGTGTGACAGCGATCAGGGATAGTAAGGGCTGTCCGATCAGCGGACGCAGGGTTAAGCGCTCGATCATCCAGCCCAGGAAAATGGCGAACAGTATGGTCAGTATCATCCCGGCCCATACCGGCAGTCTGATCTGCACCAGCATACTGTAGGTAAACCATGAGGAGATCAGCACCAGTTGCCCCAGCGCCAGGTTGGCCACGCGGCTCGATTTCCAGATGAGCGCGAATCCCAGCGCGATAAGCGCATAGATCATGCCCACAGCCAGGCCGGTCAATGTGTACTGCAGCAATTGCGCCATATTAGATGTCCCAGATCCTTATCGATGTGGACACGGAGCCCTTCCTCCCGTCGCGGTAGGTCACCGTTGCATCGACCGTGAGCGAACCTTCCCCGCCGTAGATGGCGTCTATAACGAGCTTATACCGCATCTCCATGAACTCGCGCCTGAGCTTGCGTGTCCTGGTAAGCTCCGCCTCATCAGGATCGAACTCCTTGTGCAATAGCATATACCTTTTAACTCTGGAAAGCTCCGGCAGGTAGCTGTTGACCCTGATCAGGTCCTTCCTGATCAGGTCAGCCACCTCCTGCTTCTGCGACAGGTCGACAAAGGTGGTATAGGGTATGCTGTTGCGTTCAGCCCACTTGCCCACCATGGCGAAGTCGATATTGATTATGGTGGCAACGAAGGACTTATCTTTTCCGCCGATTACCATGGCGTCCTTGATATAGGGGCTGAAGCGCAGCCTCCCCTCGATGTACTGCGGTGCGTATTTGGCGCCGTTGACCAGAGTGCCCATATGCTCCAGCCTGTCCAGGAAGATAAGGTGCCCTTTATCACTGATATTCACTGCGTCGCCGGTATGCACCCATCCATCCTTCTTTACACTGGCCGTCTTTTCGGGCTCGCCCAGGTAGGCTGTGAAAGTGCAGTCGCTCCTCACCAGCAGTTCGCCGTCGGCCGATACTCTGACCTCCACACCCAGCGCGGGACGGCCCACACTTTGAAAATCGATGTCTCCCTTTGTGTGAGAGGAGATGAAGCCGGCCTCAGTGCTGGCGTAGGTCTGCCTGAGCTCGATTCCCAGGGCGTGGATCAGCTTAAAGGTATCGAGGCTGAGCACCGAACTGCCGGTCACGGCGAACCTTACGCTGCTCAGCCCCAGGCGGTCCTTGAGTGGCCTGAGCAGCAGCAAATGGGCCAGCGTATAGAGCGTTCTCCAGAATAATCCCGGTTTACGATCAGCGAATTTGAACTCGGCCATCTTGTAGCCGACCGGCATCAGCAGACGGTAGAAAAACCTCTTGAGCGGATGCGCATCGGTTATCTTAACTTGGATCTCGCTGACAAGGCTCTCCCACTGGCGAGGTCCGTATATGGCGAAATCCGGGCCGACCTCCCGCGTATCCTCCGCGATGGTATCAGGCTCTTCGGCAAAATTGAGGCGTGCCCCGGTCAGCAGATGGGGAATGGTGGCAAAATAGCTGTCGCCCACCCAGGCGGCGGGGAAATTGGATACCAGGTCGTCGCTACCATCCAGGGGATAGACGCTGACAAATCCACGGGCCGTATTGACCAGTGCCCTGTGAGTCAGCAAGGCCCCCTTGGGCAAACCGGTAGTGCCGGACGTGTAATAGATAAAGGCGGTATCCTCGGGCTTCCCTGCGGCAAGGTTTTCCTCATATATACCGGGCGTGGCCCGGTCCAAGGCGGCCCCCAATTCCATGAGCGCATTGAAGCTGAGGAGGTGAGGATCATCATAGTTTCCCAATCCCTTGGGGTCCCAGTAGATGATTTTTTGCAGGGAGGGTAGCTCGTCGCATATATCCAGGAACTTATCGGTCTGCTCCTGGTCGTTGACCAGCGCATATCTGGCGCCGGAGTGATTGGCGATATATTTAAGCTCGGCGGGTATTGAGTCCACGAAGGCGCCCGTGGCTATGCCGCCTGCGGCCTGCACGGCAAACTCGCCCCAGAACCACTCAGGCTCATTATCGCCGATAATGCATACTACATCCCCTTTTTGCAGCCCGAGGCTTGTCAGGCCCAGCGAAAAATACTTCACCCTGTTATGGTAATCGGCCCAGCTATAGCGGTGCCAGATGCCGCGGCTTTTTACGCACATGGCGGTCTGCCCGCTCCACCTTTGGTGGTTGGCTTCAATGAGCTGTGGAATTGTATATGTGTCGATCATGTGAATTAAGGGGGCGGTGGTCTATCGACGGGGACCGCCCAAGTTAGAAGAGTCTAAACAGCCCAGCAGCCTTTTTAAAGCCGTCGAGGGCGCCTTCGAGGGTGCTGTGATTGACGCAGTAGGAGATTCTGAAAAAGCCGGGGCTGCCGAAGCCCCTGCCTGGTACTGTCATAACGTTCAATTTCTGCAACTCGCGTACAAATTCCACGTCGTTCTCTATAGGCGTCCGGGGGAACATGTAGAACGCCCCCTGGGGCTTGACCACCCGGTAGCCTATGCCGGTCAGGTTATTATACAGGAAATCCCGTTTTTCCTGGTACTCAGGTATTGATACGGTCACATGCTGAAGGTGGCGGACGATGTTCTGCATCAGCGCGGGGGCGTTGACGAAGCCCAGTATGCGGTTGCAGAAGATCAACCCGTCAATGATCTCCTCCCGGTTCTCGATGGCCGGGTGGACGGCGATATAGCCGATCCTTTCACCGGGCAGGGCCAGGTCCTTGGAATGGGAGGTGGCAATCATGCTCCTGTGGTAAGTCTGCAGGATGGGAACGTACTTCAGGCCGTCATACATGAGGCTGCTGTAGGCCTCATCGCTGATAAGATATATCGCGGTTTTAAGCGTCTTCTCTCTGTGAGCGAGCACATGGCCCAGTTTCCTGACGAACTGCTCGCTGTAAACCACCCCCGTGGGATTGTTGGGCGAATTGATGATAACCGCCTTTGTTTTCGAGTTTATCCTGCGTTCCAGCAGGTCCAGGTCGGGCAGGAACTTGTCATCGGTGGGTAATACGACCGTTACCCCGCCGTGGTTGTCGATATAGTTATCGTACTCCATGAAATAGGGGGCGAACACGATGACCTCGTCGCCCGGATTCAACAGCGTCTTGAGTATCACGTTGATTGCGCCGGCCGCGCCGACGGTCATGATGATGTCTTGGAACGAGACATCCATGTCGTTTTCCTGGGAGACCTGCTTTGCCACCGATCTCCTGGTCTCCTCGTACCCGGCGTTCTCCATGTAACGGTGCATACCGGCCATTGGGTTCTCGCTCAGCTTTCTCAGGATGTGCTTGAATTCTGCGGGGGGCTCGATGATGGGATTACCCAGCGACAGGTCGAAGACATTATGCTCGCCGTGCTTCTTCTTAAGGACGGCGGCTTCTTCGAACATGCGCCGCACCCATGATCCTGCCGCCATACGCGTGCGGACGTTATCAGATATTGACACCGGCTGCTGCCTCTCTTCCCGCTTCGAAAGCGCGCTTATTTAAATCCAGTATTTTGGCCGGCAGATGCCGGGCGATGCTTTTTTCCCATTGCGCATCGGTGATCTTCAGGGGCAGGAATCGTGATAGATATCCCAGCATAAAGATATTCAGCGTACGGACGTCCCCCAGTTCTGACGCTCGCTGCATGCCGTCGATTAGGTATACGGCGCCTGTTACACGGCGGAAAGAACCGAGTATGGCCTCGTCCTCCGGATATACCTGTGTACCCAGCGATATCGAGAGCGGGGGAATAGACAGGTTGTTGATGATCACGGCGCCGCCCGGTTTCAAATAGTCCACCCACCTGGCGGCCTCAAGTTTTTCAAAGGCCAGTAGTATATCGGCTTCGCCGGCATTTATCAGTGGCGACCACACCTTTTGACCGATACGAAGATGGCTGGTCACGCTGCCGCCCCTCTGCGCCATGCCCAGAGTGTCCGTCTTCTTAACGTCCAGGCCGATGTCCAGCGCCACGTCGCCCAGTATGTCGCTGGCAAGTATGGTACCCTGGCCGCCCACTCCCACCATCAGTATGTCCTGTTTGCTCTGGTCCCGGTTTTTCACGATGTGGCCTTCACCTCCGGGCCGATGGCCTTCTTGGGGCAGATCTGCTGGCAGATACCGCACGCGTCTCCCATGCAGGTGCCGGCCTCGATATATACCCTGCCCTCCCTTTTCTGGATGGCAGGGCAGCCGATCATCAAGCATATTCCACAGTCGTTGCAGGCATCCTGGTCAACCCGGCGATTGTTCTGGCGGACTTTGTTGGTGACCGCGCACTTTCCTCTGACTATGACCACCGACAATTGCTCGCTGTCCAGGGCCGACCTTATGGCGGATCTGACGGATTTCATATCAAAGGCATTCACCACCTGTACATTCTTTACACCGGCGCCTTCGACCACTTTGGCGATATCGACCTTCTGGGTTGTTGCTCCCTGCGCCGATATGCCCGAGCCGGGATGGTCCTGGTGTCCGGTCATGGCGGTGGTGCCGTTGTCGAGTATGACCACGGTGATCTTAGCATCGTTGTAGACGGCGTCGATAATGCCGGTGATGCCCGAGTGCATAAAAGTGGAATCGCCGATAACGGCAACTACTTTGCTGGTCACGCCGGCCTTAATTAAACCGATGGCCTGGCCGATACTGGCCCCCATGCAGGCTGTGGTGTCCATGGCGCGCAGCGGGGGATAGGTAGCAAGGGTGTAGCAGCCGATGTCGCCGGTAATGATGAGGCCGGACTCCTTCTCGGACCTGCCTTTGGCATCAAGCACCTTTGATCTTTTCCCTATGGTGCTTAGCACGAAAAATGCACCGGCGTGCGGGCAGCCGGCGCATAGCAGGGGAGGGCGTCCGGGCAGATCACGAATAGTCGCTGTGGCGGCTGTCGAGCTGGCCGGGGGCATGATCTCTGCCTTTGCCGCGGCATGTCGCACTGCGCCGATATTCAGTTCGCCATGGCGGGGAATATGCTGCTTGCCCTCGACTTTAATGCCCATGGCCTTGATGGTCTCCTCCAGGAAGGGGTCCAGCTCCTCGACCACGAACAGCTTATTAACCTGCCCCGCAAAGCGTTGCAGCAGTTTAGGCGGCAGTGGGTAGATCAATCCGAGCTTGAGGAACGAGGCGCCGGGGAACACCTCCCTGGCATATTCATAACCGACGCCGCTTGATATGATGCCGGTGCGGCTGTCTCCCTCGATAACCTGGTTGAGGGGGGTCACTTCAGCCAGCGCGGTGAGCTCGGTCATGCGATTGTGCATGTGAGGCACCCTCAGGCGGGCGTGTCCCGGAAGCATGACATATTTCTCCACGTGGTGGTGAAAAAACTTGTTTCTCTCAGCCCTCAGCGAGCCCATGTCCAGCTCGACCACAGATTTTGAATGTGCCACTCTTGTGGTTATGCGGAAAAGGACGGGGGTATCGTATTTCTCGCTGATTTCATATGCTGCGGCCATGAAATCGTAGGCTTCCTGGCTGTCCGAGGGCTCGATCATGGGTACCCGTCCCAGCCTGGCAAAGTGCCGGTTGTCCTGCTCGCCCTGGGAGCTGTGTATGCCCGGGTCATCGGCTGAGACGACCACCAGACCTCCATGTACGCCTGTCGTCGCCGCTGCCATAAATGGGTCGGCTGCCACATTGAGACCCACGTGCTTCATGGAGACCAGCGTCCTGACACCGGCATAGGAGGCGCCGAGCCCCACCTCCATGGCAACCTTCTCGTTGGTGGACCATTCGGCGTAAAGGTCCTTGAACGTCGCCATGTTCTCAAGTATCTCCGTGCTGGGCGTTCCCGGGTAGGCCGTAGCCACCCTCACCCCGGCGTGGTACGCGCCCATGGCGATAGCCTCGTTGCCCGATAACAGTTTACGAATCTTGCTCATGATGGATCGGATACAGTATCCATGATAATTTGAAGCTTAATTATAATGGTGTACGGCAGGTAAGTTCAAACCTGACCGGACCGGTCAGAACACCGGCGGTTTTTTCTTGAGTGTTTCGATCAGCTTATCCAGCGGGATGGCGGCCAGCGTAAGGCTCTGCAGGCCTCCTGCGGAGAGATGGATGGCCAGCTCTGCCGCTTTTTCATTAGTCGGAGCATCGATGATGTGCACGAAGTCATATTGCCCCAGCAGCGCGTACTGGGCAAGTATTTTTACCCCCATATATTCGACTTCCTTATTCAGTTCCTTCAGTCTCTCGGGGTACTCCTCGATTGCTTTTCTGCCATCGCCTGTTAGTGTAGAGAGCATCAAATATATGGCCATATCTACCTCCGCGTGAAAATTAAATCACCGACTCTTTAATATAATGAATCTTAATACAGTATTATCAGGGCACTGTCATTTTATCATTTAACGTTTTGACTCAGGTAATCCGGGACGCAGCAGGCCGGCCTGCCCTTATCCGAATGCCTGCCTACGGGACTTGACAGGTTTGCCGCTATTCATAGTAATATAATATACTGTTTGGGTCCTGCCGTCGTGGCAGGCAGTGAATAAGAATAATTAGATGCACGCTAACAAATATATCTACCGAAAGTGACTCTGGTTGAGCTGCCGGATCTTCCTGGCGGCACTGGAGTCACGGACCCACCACAACTAAATCATTAGTTTCCCGTTGTCCTCGCATTATTAATCTAAGTGGAGGTATATCTATGAAAAGGACGTTGTTTGTACAGATTCTAATGGCATCGCTGCTGGTCCTGACTCTGGCAGCGGCATGCGGCCCCGCGCCCGCGGCGCCCGCGGATAATACCTCGGCAACCCCCGCGGTCACCGACAATAAGACTTACGAATTTACCTACAGCGTTTTCTTCCCGCCGGTGCACAAGAACTCCATTCTGGCCCAGAAGTTCGCCGATGAGATAAATGCCCGTACCAACGGCAGGGTCAAGATCACCGTGTTTTCGGGCGGTACTTTGACCAAGGCGCCGCAGGTATATGACGGTGTTTTAAACGGTCTTTCGGACCTGGGGATGTCCGTGGTCTCCTATACCATGGGGCGTTTCCCGGCAGCCGAGCTGGTGGAACTGCCGCACGGTTATCTCAACGGATATGTATCCACCAGGGTGGCCAACGATTTTTATAACGAGTTCAAACCCAAGGAATTCGACAACGTCCATGTGCTGTATTTCCATGCCCATGGCCCCAGCGTTATATTCTCAGTTAAGAAGCCGGTCCGGCAGATGGAGGATTTGAAGGGCATGGTGATCAGGTCCACCGGCGTCGGCGCCAGCATCATCGAGGCATTGGGCGGCAAGGGGTACGGCGCAGCCCAGGGCGAAGCCTATGAGCTAATGTCCAAGGGGACCATCGACGGCAGCTACACCCCGCGCGAGACGCTGGAGGGATGGAAGCAGGCAGAGATCGTTAAATACGTCACGGAATGCCCGGAGGTGGGCAGCACTGCCAACATGTTCGTGGTTATGAATAAGGAAAAGTGGGACAGCCTCCCCCCCGATATCCAGAAAGTATTCACTGATGTAAGCAACGAGTGGATCGAGAAGCACGCCAAGACCTGGACCTGGTATGACATATCCGGGATGCAGTTCTTCAAGACGTTCGAGGGCCGCGAGGTGATAGAGCTGTCTCCAGAGGAGGTGGCTAGGTGGGTACAGGCCACGCAGTCGCTCAAGGATAGCTATGTTAAGGAAAGGGATGCCAAAGGGCTGCCCGCTGACCAGTATGAAAAATACCTGATGGAGAGGGCGCAGTACTGGGCCGGCAAAACCCCTACCGATCAGGAATGCATAGATTTCGTCAACTCCGAATTCGTGAAATAACCACATTGCACAATAAATAGTTCGAATGGGTGGTATGGCGGGTCGAACACCTGCCATACCATTTAATAACGATGTATAACAAGTTTGAGAAAGTCGTAACCAGCATTGCGGACTGGCTTAACTGGGTGGCTTGCGCCAGCCTGATAGGCATGGTTGCTCTGGTGCTGATCGATATCTGCGGGAACAAGTTCTTCAAGGTGCCGCTCACGGGCGGAATCGAGCTGGTGAGCCTGCTCAGCGTCGTGGCAATCTCCTTTGCCATCGCACAGACACAGGTGGCCCACGGGCACATCGAGGTCGAGATGCTGGTGCGGAAGTTGCCGCGCACACCGCAGAAGGTGATCTCTGTCATCGTACATTGTTTTAGCATCTGCCTTTTCCTGATCCTGACCTGGCAAAGCTACACTTACGGGCTGGCGCTCCAGGCCAGCGGAGAAGTATCCATGACGGTGCGCATACCGTATTATCCCTTCGTCTGGGGACTGGGGCTGTGCAGCCTGGTGGTGGTGCTGGTGCTGATTATGCAGATGATCAAGATGCTGAGGACCACGTAATACTATGGATAACATTCTGCTCGGCATACTTGGCGTACTCGTCCTGGTTATAATCTTCCTGCTGCGCATGCCGGTGGGCTTCGCCATGGCCTTTGTCGGCCTCATCGGGTTCAGCATAGTTGTTACACCGGCAGCGGGCATGAACCTGGTTGCCCGTGACTTTTTCGATATTTTCTCGTCATATTCGCTGACCGTTATACCCATGTTCACCCTGATGGGCTGCATAGCCTCCGAATCCGGCATGAGCCGGCGGCTCTACGATGCAGGCTATGTGATGTTCAGCAAATTCCCGGGCGGGCTGGCTTTGGCCACAGTTATCGGCTGCGCCGGTTTCGCCGCAATCAACGGCTCGACCAGCGCCACCGCCGCCGCCATGGGCAAGGTCTGCATCCCGGAGATGAAACGTTATAAATACGACGATTCCCTGGCCACCGGTATCGTAGCCGCGGCGGGCACGCTGGGCATCATGATCCCGCCCAGCACCATCTTCATCGTCTACGGCATACTCACCGAACAGTCTATCGGTAAACTGTTCATCGCAGGCGTTTTTCCCGGCCTCCTGATCGCCGCGCTGCTGATGGCTGCTGTGGCTATCATCTGCCTGCGCAACCCGAAGCTGGCGCCTGCTGGAGAGACCTCCACTTTCAAGGAGAAGATCGAGGCGCTGACCGGCATCATCGAGATGCTCTTTCTCTTCTGCTTCGTGATACTTGGCCTCTTCTTCGGCTGGTTCAGCCCCACCCAGGCGGGCGCCGCAGGCGTGGGTGGAGCCATCCTCATCGGGTTGGTAACCCGGACGCTTACCTGGGCGGGCTTCGTCAATGCTCTTAAAGACGCTGTGCGTGTCACCTGCTTTGTCATGGTGATCGTGGCGGGGGCCACCGTTTTCGGCCATTTCATCGCTATAACTACCATACCCATGATGCTATCAGGATGGGTGGGGTCCCTGCCCATACCGCCCATGGCCGTCATGGGCATCATCATCATTATTTATATAATTGGCGGTTGTTTCATGGACTCGCTGGCTCTCATCACTCTCACCATTCCCATCTTCTATCCGGTAGTGATTGCGCTGGGCCTGGATCCCATATGGTTCGGCGTTATTATAGTGCTGGTGACCGAGATAGGTGTTATCACGCCGCCCGTTGGCTTGAACGTGTATGTCATCAAGGGGATCGCCCCGGATGTACCTCTCGAGACTATTTTTAAGGGAATTACTCCATTCCTGATCGCCCTTATCGTGGCCGCGGTTGTATTGTTAGCCTTTCCGCAGATCGCGACCTTCCTGCCCGGCCTGGCAAGGTATTAACCTGGCCGTGTGCCGCTGTGAGGTGAAGAGATGATGATTACGATACCCGAGATGCTGGCCAGAAACGCCAGGATGTATCCGGATGATTGCGCACTGGTAGAGGTGAAGCCAAGCCGCAATTACCGCCGGGAGATGACCTGGCGGCAGATGGATGACGAGGCCAACCGCGTAGCCAATGCGCTGATCGAAATGGGCGTGAAGAAGGGTGACCGGGTCATCCAGTGGATGATGAATTCCATCGACTGGTTAATAGCCTATTTCGGCATATTGAGAAGCGGGGCCTGGGTGGTGCCGCTCAATTTCAGGTTTACTGGAGCCGATTTCCTCTATTGTGCGGAGATATCCGGGGCCAGGTTCATGATCATCGGTGAAGAGTTCATCGACAGGGTAGAGCTGGTTAAAAAACAGCTGAGGGGGGTAGAGGGGATACTTGCCTTCGGCGACAATTTGCCGGGAGATATGACAGGGTTCCATGCCTGGATTGACAGGCGTCCTACCTCGCGGCCTCATGTCGATATCAGCAGGGACGAGGCCTGCAGCCTCTATTTTACGTCCGGCACAACGGGCGCGCCCAAGCCCATACTGCTGACACACGATAACCTGAGGTGCGCCGCCATAACCGAATATGCCCATCACCGCCAGGAGAAGTCTGATAACTTCGTGCTCATCCCGCCGCTATATCACACGGGGTCCAAGATGCACTGGTTCGGCAGCCTTATCACGGGCGGCAAGGCAACCCTGCTGGGCGAAGTCAACCCACGCAGCATACTGGAGACCGTGCACAAAGAGCGCGGCACGATCGTCTGGCTGCTGGTGCCCTGGGCCCACGATATACTGGTGGCCCTGGAAGACGGGCAGGTTAAAAAGGAGGACTACGACCTGAGCTGCTGGCGGCTGATGCACATTGGGGCGCAGCCCGTGCCCCCGTCTCTGGTAAAAAGATGGATGGAGTTCTTCCCCGGCATGCAATACGATACAAACTACGGATTAAGCGAGTCCAGCGGCCCGGGTTGCGTGCATCTCGGCATAGAAAATATACACAAGGTGGGAGCTATCGGGAAAGCCGGATTCAACTGGGAGACCAGGATAGTCGGCGAAAAAGGCGAGCTGCTTGAAGACGGGAAAATAGGTGAACTGGCGGTGCGGGGAGAAGGCGTGATGAAGGAGTACTACAAAAACCCGGAGAAGACGGCGGAGGCACTGCGCGATGGATGGCTCTTCACCGGGGACATGGCCAGGTTGGACGAGGACGGGTTTATCTACCTGGTTGACAGGAAAAAGGACGTCATCATCACGGGCGGGGAAAATATTTTCCCGGTTGAGGTGGAGGACGCCATTCATAACCTGCAGTCGGTAAACGACGTGGCCGTCATAGGTGTATCGGATGAGAGGCTGGGCGAGATAGCCGTGGCTGTCGTGGACCCCAGGGCCGGCACAAGCATCAGCGAAGCTGAGATCATTGAATATTGCAAAAATAACCTCGCCAGACACAAGGTGCCCAGGAAAGTGATATTCGGCAAGGTGCCCAGGAACCCCACCGGCAAAATCGAGAAACCCGCATTGCGGGAAAAATACAAGCAGGTCAACACCGCCGGCTGATCCATCCGGTCTGAGACCTTAACCTGCCTATGGGCCTGTCCGCCCGGCTCCAAACTTTGTGAAGTATAAACGTATTACGATATAATCTTACCCCCGGAGGGTATATTGCTTAAAAGTCATAATTGCGGACAATTACGCGCTGCCAATGTCGGTGAAGAGGTCACCCTGGCCGGTTGGGTACACAGGCGAAGGGACCACGGCGGGTTGATCTTTATCGATCTGCGCGACCGTGAGGGCATCACACAGGTGGTCTTTAACCCGGAGTTCGCCCCCGACATCCATGTCATGGCTAACGGGCTGCGCAATGAGTATGTAATCCAGGTAGTCGGGAAGGTGGGCAAGAGGCCGCAGGGTACGGAGAACTCCCGGCTGCCCACCGGTGAAGTCGAGGTCGTGGCCGGAAGCCTGAAGATATTAAATGCCTCTAAAACGCCGCCATTTTACATAAATGAAGAAGTCGATGTCGATGAATCGCTTCTGTTGAGGTACCGCTACTTGCACTTGAGGCGTGCAGGCATGCGCGATAACATGCTGTTGCGGCATCGCGTCATCAAGTACATGCGCGATTTTCTCGATGACAGGGGATTCGTTGAAGTTGAAACACCCATCATGATCAAGAGCACACCCGAGGGGGCGAGGGACTACCTGGTACCCAGCCGCATCCACGCGGGAAAATTTTATGCTTTGCCGCAATCACCGCAGCAGCTGAAGCAGTTGCTCATGGTGGCCGGCATCGAGAAGTATTACCAGGTGGCGCGCTGTTTCCGCGATGAGGATACCCGGGCCGACAGACAGCCCGAGTTTACACAGCTCGATTTGGAGATGAGCTTTGTCGATGAGGAGGATATACTGCATTTGCTGGAGGAGTTGCTCACCGGTCTGGTGGAAACTGTGACGCCTGCCATGCGCCTGGTCAAGCCATTCCCAAGGATGTCCTACGCCGAGGTGCTCGACAGGTACGGCACGGATAAACCGGACATACGCTTCAGGCTCGAGCTGAGGGATATCACGGATATAGTAGCGGATAGCCAGTTCGTTGTATTCAAGTCAGCCATCCAGGATGGCGGCAAGGTCAGGGGTATATGCCTGCCCGGCTGCGCCGGCTATACACATAAGCAGGTTGAGGAGTTGACCGAACTGGCCAAATCGTGCGGGGCAAAAGGGCTGATCACGCTGGCCTGGCTGCCCGGCGAGAATGCGGAGAGCATTGAGAGCGCCAGTATCGAAAAGATCAAGTCGGTGGCTGCCAAACACCTGGATATCGGCCAGCTAAGGCAGATATTGGGCAGGTTCGAGGCCCGCCAGGGCGACCTGGTGCTGGTTGCGGCGGGCGAGTCCGGCACAGTGAACAAGGTCCTCGATGAATTGCGGCGCGAGATGGGCAGGCGCCTGGACCTGTGCGACCCCAACCTGATGGCCTTCGTTTTCATCACGGATTTCCCGCTGTTTGACTGGAACAGCGAGAGGAAGATGTGGGATTCTATGCATCACCCCTTTACGGCGCCCTTCGATGCGGACATCTCCCTGCTGGACAGCGACCCGGGGAAGGTGCGCGCCCGCCACTATGACATCGTGTGCAACGGATACGAGCTTTCCAGCGGGAGCATCAGGATACATAACCGGGCTATGCAGGAAAAGATATTCAGTATTCTGGGTTATGCAAAGGAAGAGATCGAGGCCAAGTTCGGCAATTTCCTGGAGGCGCTGGAGTACGGCGCACCACCCCACGGCGGAGTCGCACCCGGCATTGACCGCCTCGTCATGCTGTTAACCCACAGCAAAAGCATCCGGGATGTCATTGCCTTCCCCAAGAACCAGACTGCCGTAGACCTCATGACGGATGCGCCTTCTCCCATATCGGATGAGCAGCTCAAGGAACTGAACCTGAAAATAATCGAACCCCAGGTTTGACGGATACTTTTTTGAAGACCAAATTTGCAATGTTATAATTACTCAAGGTGAAAGGTTAATATGAAGACTACATCGGAAAAGATAGAGAACTGCCAGGTTGCACTGAACGTCGAGATGGAGGGCGCGGAAATCGACAAATACATGGGCATCGCACTCGAGCACCTGGCCAGAAGGGTTGTTCTGCCCGGGTTCAGGAAGGGCAAGGCGCCCGTCTCCATGGTTGAGCAGCACATCGGCAAGCAGGCCATTATGCAGGAGGCCCTGGAGCACCTGGTTCCCGAAGCCTACGAGGAGGCTCTTAAGAACGAGTCCATACTTGCCATCGACGAGCCCAAGATAGAGCTGGTGCAGCTTGATCCTATTATATTCAAGGCCATAGTGCCTACCAAACCCGATGTCACGCCGGGCAATTACCGTGACATCAGGATGGAGATGGGCAAAAAAGAGATAGGCGAGGATGACATCAACCAGGTGATCGAGCAGTTGCAGATGCAGTTCGGCACCCTGGTTCCCGCCGACAGGGTGGTCAAATTCGGGGATATAGTCACTGTTGACATCGAGGGAAAACGCGGGGAAGAGAGTATTCTATCACGCAAGGATGCATCCTACGAAGTCACCCATGGTTCCAAGTACCCGGTACCCGGTTTCGCCGAAAAGCTCGAGGGGATGGTCAAGGACGAGGAGAAGACCATGGATATTGCCTTCCCGGATGATTATGAGATCAAGGAGATCGCCGGGAAACAATACTCCTTCAGCGTGAAGATGAGGGAGGTCAAGGAAAAGAACCTTCCCGAGATCAACGATGATTTCGCTAAAAATGCCGGCAGCGAAAACCTGGCGGACCTGAGGGAGAAGATAAAAATAGGTTTGCAGTCACGCGCCGACGACAACCTGAAAAAGGAGTTTGAACACAAGCTGATTACCGCGCTCATCGAACAGAGCACCATAGATTTCCCGCCTGTGCTTGTCGAGAGGGAAGTGGACCATATCGTTAATGAGGAGGCCAGGAATTTCCCCGACGGGGTCAAAGGGCTGGAAGGTTACCTGGTCAATGCCAAGAAGACGCTGGAACAGCACAGGGAGGATATGAAGCCGGCGGCATCCGACCGCGTTAAGGCCTACCTGGTCACCAGCAAGATCGCAGAGCTTGAGAACATAACCGTCAGCGACGATGAAGTGAACGAGTCGATCGAGAAGATGGCCGGCGAAGAGCCCGGCAGGGCCGAAGAGGTAAGGACTTTATTTAACCAGCCGCGGCCGCGTGAATCGCTGAGGGATATGATGGTCATCAACAAAGCTATGGATTACCTGACCAAACTGGTCACGGGGAAGGATAATAATATTAATACGGAGGTACCGAATGGAGAGGTCACCACTTAACATAATACCAACGGTCATAGAGAGCAGCGCCAGAGGGGAGCGGTTCATGGATATCTACTCCCTGCTCCTCAAAGAAAGGATTATCTTCCTGGGTACGCAGGTTGACGACCAGGTTGCCAACGTTATCGTCGCCCAGTTATTGTATCTTGCCAGGGAGGATCCCGAGAAAGACATCAGCCTTTACATCCACTCGCCGGGCGGGGTTGTCACTGCGGGACTGGCTATTTACGATACCATGCAATTGATCCAGCCGGATGTCTCCACCATCTGCGTGGGCTCAGCCTATAGCATGGGCACGGTGCTGCTGTGCTCCGGGGCAAAAGGCAAGAGGTATGCATTGCCCAACTCCACCATCCACATGCATCAGGGCCGTGCCGGAACCCAGGGACAGATAACGGATATCAAAATCGCCGCCAAGGAGTTCGAGAGATTGGATGAGCTGGTGGCCAATATACTTGCAAAGCACACCGGTCAGTCGCTAGACAAGATACGCCAGGATACTGATAGAGATATCTATTTCGACACCAAGCAGGCGGTAGAATATGGCATCATCGACGACGTCCTCTCTGCTGCGGCCAAGAAAGAAAAGAAGTGACTATTTAGATATCTCGCGGTCGATCTCGGCGGTCAGATCGTAGCCGGAGATGGGCAATCCGTGGTTGTCCAGCAGCCTTTTACGGCTGTCGATCTTGATCTTGCCTTGACTGAATGAACGCAGCGTGTGGATTATGAGCGGCGTCTCCCTGATGAATCCGCTCTGCCTGATCAGCTTGAACAGCCCGTTGTCCTCGCCCTCGGCCTGCCTGACCTCTTCCACAGAGCGGTCCCCCAGCGCATTCCACAAAGGATCGAAACTCCCACCCCTGATCGGGTATCTACAGAGGGAGATAACCGGGCCCCTGTCCAGTTGGGGTGTGACCAGGTGCATCATAACGCCGGACTCGGCCGCCCTCTCCCGCATCAGTTGCCAGATAACCTCCTGCCAGGTGCCCTTGGGGCCGGTGGGCAGCGCCGGGTGAAGGTTGATCATGTTATACCTGCTGCACATCTCGTGCCCCACGATCAGCATGTAGCCCGCCAGCAGGCATATGTCCACACTGAAATCTTCGAGCTTGGCCATGATATGTCTATCATATTCAAGGCGCCACCCGGGGAGGTCCTCGTCTTTCACACCGACCTGCTGCTGGAAGCTGTGGGCGAACTCTTTTACCGAGAAGGTCACCAGAGGAATGTTGCATTCCCTGACCTGTGACAGGAAAATATCCGTCTTCTCCGATTCACCGCGATCGCGGCTGCAAAAGACGAACTCGATGCGGGCGTCAACCCCGCCCTTGCGGATTGTGGAGACCACCGTATCCAACAGTTTTTTAGAGCTGTCCCCGCGCGCCGTGGAAAACCATCCGATCCTCAGCATTTTCTCTACGCCCGCTTGCTAAGTTTGCTCAGCCGCGCCGTCGTGGTGATGAGGTGTATCAGGGGGCTGGATTTCCTGCCGTAGAACCTTGCGCTGGCCAGAGAGGTCAAATATTCATCCGGGCCGTTGAAATCCGGCATTTCGTTAAAAGCGTAGCCTATCTCAGCGGGGCTGTGAGCGTCCGACCCAAAGCTGATCAGCTTGCCGTGCCGCAGGGCCAGGCTGCGTGCTTTTTTTTCGGCCCCCGGGAAAAGGCTGCGTGAATTGAATACTTCGATAATATCCACCCTGTCCGCAAGTTCCTCCAGTATCTTTTCGTTACGTAAGGCGGATGGCCTGACGCGGTCATATGGATGGGGTATGCAGATCAGCCCGCCCTGGCCGCGAATGCGCTTAATAGTTTCATCCACCGTGATCTTGTCGGGGATATCTTCCTGTAGGAACATGCCCATTATCTCGCCGTAAGGGGTACGTATCTCTTCGCAGATAATAACCTTGAAGGGGGCAATTTTAATGATTTCCCTGGCCCCCAGGGTTGTGCCGTGGTCGGCTACGGCGATGCAATTTATGCCTTTGGACTGGCAGGCGTCGATCAGTTGCTGATAGGACATGTAGGAGTCAACCGAGTGCCTGGTATGGACATGAAGGTCGGCCTTGATCAAGGTTTAACTGACCCTCTCCAGGTATTGACCTGTCCTGGTATCGACCTTGATGGTATCGCCGGTGTTGAGAAAGAAAGGTACCTGGATGGTAATGCCCGTTTCCATTTTAGCCGGCTTACCGCCGGCGCTGGCGGTATTTCCCTTGAATCCGGGGCCCGTCTCGGCGATCTTCAGTTCGACCGATATGGGGAGGTCCACGCCGATCGGGACCCCCTTGTGCGTGAGCAATTCCATGTTCATATTTTCTTTGAGGTAGTTGACGGTGTCGCCCATCAACCCCTTGTCCACAGCCGTTTGCTCGTAGCTTTCGTTATCCATAAAGTGATAGAGGTCGCCGTCGTTGTAAAGGAACTGCACCTGCCGCCTCTCGAGGAAGGCCTTGGTGAATTTTTCGCTGGCCTGGAACGATTTCTCCACGATGTGCCCGGCCTTGACATCTCTCAGCCGAATCCTGATTTGAGCCGAGCCCCTGCCCATCTTGATGTGCTGATAGTCCAGCACCTGGTAAAGCTGCCCGTCAAGCATTATGGTAATCCCTTTCTTCAGCTCACCTGCGTCGATCATAATGTTTTTCCTCCGTTTAAACGGGACTTTTTACCCGTGTTGGTCAGGGCCTGCGCTTTGCCGCCGGCAATGGTGACGGTATCTTCAATCCTGACTCCGCCCCACCCGGGCAGGTAGATACCAGGCTCGATTGTAAAGGCCATTTTCTCTGTCAGTATATCATCGGAGGTGGGCCCCAGGCGCGGCCGCTCATGCGTGTCAAGTCCGATGCCGTGCCCCAGCCCGTGGCCAAAGGATTCTCCGTAGCCTGCCTGAGAAATCGTATCACGAGCAAGTCCATCCGCAGTATCGCCGCTCATACCGTCTTTGATCAAAGCTATGGCCGTCGTCTGCGCTCCCAGCACCGTATTATAGATATTGTTGAACCGTTCATCCCCCTTCCCGATAATATAAGTGCGTGTCATGTCGCAGCAGTAGCCGCCGTGCCTGGCCCCCATGTCGATAATTATGGGTTCACCTTCCGTAATCGGTTTGTCGGTAGGCCTGGCATGGGGCAGCGCCGAGTTCGGCCCCGAGGCCACAATTATCTCGAAAGGCAACGGCTCGCTTCCCTCTTGCCTGAGGCAGCTTTCGATCCGCCAGGCCAGCTGTTTTTCCGTTAAGCCAGCCTCGATGGCCGGCACTACATGGTCTATCGCCCTGTCTGCAATGGCGCAGGCCCTGGTGATGTCGGCCAGCTCATCTGCATCCTTGACCGCCCTCAGCGGCTCAACCAGGCCTTTTAAGGGTGTGACCTGGAACTTAGATTCGGCTGTCTGCGTCGCCCGGCAGATGGACTGGTAGATGGTCAGCGAGAGGTGATCGGACTCAATGCCAAGCTTGCCGATGTGCATGCTCTTGATCAGGTCGGCAAGCCAGACGCTTATATCTCCCTTTATATATAAAATCTCGAAACCGGGCGCCTGCTGCCTGGCCTGCTCCACGTAGCGGAAATCGACAGCCAGGCAAGTCATTGATGGTGATATAACCAGCCAGCCCGCACTGCCGGTGAATCCAGAAAGGTAGTGCCTGTTGCTGGCTGAGCCGATAAGCGCTCCGTCGATCCCATTTGCCGCGAAGCTGTCGCGAAGTGCGCTAAGCCTGCTCAAATCCTTGCCCCCGATATCAGCAGCGGCATTTTATACCCACAGTCGGCAGGTCTCAAGCCTTCTTTTTTTGCGCATGGTAGGTTTTGCCCTGCCCGAAAATCTTCTTCGTCGTCTTGCACTCCGGGTATTTGCTGCAGGCCAGGAATTTGCCGTAGCGGCCGGTTCGTATGACCATGGCCTCGCCGCAGGTGGGACACTTCTCATCGGATGGTTCGGGCGCGGGGCCGCGGTTAACCGTCACATTCTTCTTGCCCATGCAATTGGGGTAATCCGAGCAGGCCCAGAATTTGCCGTAGCGGCTTGATTTCAATACCATGTCCTTGCCGCACTCGGGGCACTTCTCCTCGGACTTGATGACAACTTTCTGCAGTGTATCCTGGGCCCTGATCAAATCGCTCTCGAAGGGGGCATAGAACGATTTTATAACAGTCTGACGGTCCATTGTCCCCTTGGCGATCTCGTCCAGTTCTGTCTCCATCCTGGCCGTGAAATTGAAATCGATGATGTTGGGGAAATTGCTCACCAGCAGGTCGTTGACAATAATGCCGATCTCCTCCGGGCGTAGCTTGCCGCCATCCTTGAAAACATATTCTCTATCCAGTATGGTGGAGATTATCGGCGCATAGGTGCTGGGCCTTCCAATACCCTTTTGTTCCAGGGATTTGATCAGCGTTGCCTCGGTGTAGCGCGGGGGCGGCTGTGTGAAGAATTGTTCCGGGAACAGGTCGATCAGGTTGAGCGGTTCTCCTTCCTTCAATTGCGGAATTGTTTCGGACTTGAAGTCATCGAACTCGTCCTTCTCTTCGTCGCGTCCCTCGGTATACAGCGCCATGAAACCGAGGAAGCGCAATGCGGAGGCCCTGGTTCGCAGCAGGTAGGTATTCTTGTTTTTCTTGCACGCTGCCTCGATATCCACGGTCATGGTATCAAAGAGCGCTGCGGACATCTGGCTGGCCACGGCCCTTTTCCAGATCAGGTCGTAAAGCTGGTTCTGATCTTTGTTGAGGAATTTCTTGATGCTGTCGGGGGTCCTGAAAGCCTTGGTCGGCCGTATCGCCTCGTGCGCTTCCTGCGCCATCTTGACTTTCTTGGTGAAAAGCCTGGGCGCCGAGGGTAAATAATGTTTGCTAAAATTCGCGGAAATATAGGAACGTATCTCTTCGACGGCGGAGGTGGCTACGTGGGTGGAGTCGGTCCTCATGTAGGTTATCAACCCGGTGTCGCCTTCCTCTCCGATCTCCAGCCCCTCGTAAAGCTGTTGCGCTATGACCATGGTTTTCTTAGCGGTGTAATGCAGCTTGCGCCAGGCTTCCTGCTGCAGCGTGCTGGTGATGAAGGGGGGCGCCGATTGTCGGGCAATCTCTTTTTTCTGTATCGATTTAACCGAGTATTCGGACTCGCGCAGGGCTGCCATGATGTTTTCGCAATGGGCGGTATCAGGTATATCGAGTTTTCCATTGTCCGCCAGGCCGATGAAGGCAACCCGGAAAGACTTTCCCTTCTTAATCTTCTGAATCAGCTCGGCTTCGATCGTCCAGTATTCAACCGGGACGAACGCCAGTATCTCCTTTTCGCGGTCGACGATCAACCTGACCGCAACCGACTGCACCCTGCCAGCCGAGAGGCCTTTGAGCACTTTTTTCCAGAGCAGCGGGCTCAGCTTGTACCCGACCAGGCGGTCGAGTATGCGCCTGGCCTGCTGCGCGTCAACCATCTTCATATCGATGGGACGGGGATTTTTAAACGCCTGTTCAACTGCTTCCTGTGTGATCTCGTGGAAGGTTACACGCCTGAGGGGGATATTATCCTTCTGCAGGTTGGCGGCCTTGATCAGGTGCCACGATATGGCCTCGCCCTCGCGGTCGGGGTCTGTAGCCAGGTATACGGACGACGCGCTGTTGGCAAGCTCTTTGATCTCTTTGAGCACGGATTTTCTCTCCGGGATATTCTTGTATTCCGGTTCAAAGTCATTATCGATCAATATTCCCAGCCTGTCGGCGGGGAGGTCACGGACATGCCCCATCGATGCGCGGATGACGTAGTTTTTACCCAGAATTTTGCCAAGTGTCCTGGCCTTGGCAGGCGATTCGACGATAACGAGTTTTACTGTCATATCTCTCTCAATAACAAAGCTATTTATATATGAGGCGGCTGTTTAACGCGTAGATCATGCCGCCTGTTTGCCTGACCATGCCGTTTAGCTCCATAATCGCCAGGCAGCTTACGACCGTTGAAGTATCCAATCCGCTGGCCCGGCAGATCTCATCTACGTGGGCCGGCTCCTCGGAGATGCATTTTATTATAATCGATTCGTTGCCGCCGGGTGTAAAGGTGTCTTTCATCTCGATTTGGCGGGCAACCACTGGGAGGCGCAGTTCCTCGAGGATATCGACGTGGTTCCTGACCAGCTTAGCGCCGTCCTGGATCAGCCTGTTGGGGCCGCGGCTCATCCCGGAGAGTATGCTGCCCGGTACGGCGAAGACCTCCCTGTTTTGATCGACCGCAAAGCTTGCGGTGATAAGAGCGCCGCCCTTTTCCCCGGATTCCACCACCAGCACTCCGAGGCTCAGACCGCTGAGTATCCTGTTGCGCCGGGGGAAATTCTCCGGCTTGGGTTTTGTGCCCAGGGGATGCTCGCTGACCAGCGCTCCGTTCTCAAGAATATCTTTGGCCAGCTTAAGATTTTCCGGTGGGTAGACGATGTCCAGGCCGCATGCAAACACCGCGATCGTCCGGCCGCCGGCTTCCAGCGCCGCCCTGTGCGCGATTGTGTCGATGCCTCTGGCAAGGCCGCTTATGATGGTTATGCCGTTGAGCGCAAGATTGCTTACAATATCCTCGGTGACCTGCCTGCCATATGACGTTGCCCGCCTGGTGCCGACAACAGCCACGCTGTCGGCGTCCGCTGCAATCAGCTCACCGCGGACGTATAAGACCGCTGGGTGATCGTGAGTTTCCTTGAGCAGCGCAGGGTAGTCCGGCGATTCAAATGTGATCACCTTGATCCTGTATTTTTCAATCAGGGCCAGGTCTTTATCGAGATCTATGCCTGCGCGGGAGGTCACAAGGCTATCTGCGGACCCGGCGTCGAGCCCGGCTTTAAGCAACCCGGGCCGGGGCGCTGCCCAGGCTTTTTCCAGCGATCCGAAATACGCCTTGAGCAGGGCAAGCCTCACTCTGCCGATGCCCGGCACCCGGGTAAAACCGATCCAGTATTTGATCTCTCTGTCGTCAGGCATATAAATCGAGGTATTTTAACACAAGCACCCGTAATGCAATAAAAGGCCAGGCTGCAGTAGATTTATAAGGAGCGGGTAATGCTGAGGGGAGACCGGTCAGTCCGTCACTTCGTCGCTGAGCATTCGCTTGATCTCGGGTATGACGGCAACCGCTGCTTTGTGTCCGGCCTCGATGGCCTCAAGGCCGCGGTGGAACTCGTAGACTTCGATATTGCTCACGTCCGGCTCAATCATGATATCAGCCTTCAATATGCTGGCTCGGAAAATCTCGTATTCCATCATATATATGGATTGTATGAGCGTATTCATCATGCCCGGCGCCCTGCGTGATTTGATATCGCCCGTTAACCCCAGATGCTGGCGCTTATTGGGATCAGTTAATACATTTACAGCTATGACAAACGTTGCTCCCATGGATTTCACCACGTCCGCCGGCACCGGGTTAAGCGCACCGCCGTCCACCAGGTAGCGGCCTTCGTACTTCACCGGCACGAACACGACCGGTATGGATATACTGGCGCGCACTGCCTTTAATAATGATCCCTTGGTGATGATAACCTGTTTGGCAGAATGAATATCGGTGGCTACAGCGGCGTATGGGATCTTGCAATCTCTGATGTCGCGGTCTCCGATGATGGGTTTCAAAAATTTCTCGACCCTGTTGCCGGAAAGGAAGCCCACACGGATCAGTGTGAACTTGGGATCCAGCAGATGTCTGATCTTGTGCAGGTTGGTGGAGAGCGCGACCTCCTCCACGTCCTCTATTTCCCCGTCTGCCGCGTAACAGGCCCCGACCAGCGCGCCCATGCTGGTCCCGGCGATCATATCGATGGGGATATCGGCCTCGCGCAGGGCCTTGATAACGCCGATATGCGCCAGGCCCAGCGCCGCGCCGCTTCCCAGTGCCAGACCGATCTTCAAATCAGGCCCCATTTTTCTCCGCAATTACCAGCATCTCGAAATCGCTTGTAGAGAGACTATTGTCTCTTGAAAAGGCCCCGAGCTTTGCGCCATAAATATCGATCTTTTTAAATCCCAACGATTTTAATTGCCACGTAATTTCCGGCGGTACATAGTATCTTTCATTGCATTTCAGTTCCCTCTTGTTCCCGAAGTCGTCTTCTATCGTCGTAGTATTGCAGTCTCGAAAAGTCATCAAATCAAAGGTATTCTTGCGGTAGGTTGCATTCCCTTCCTGGGTTTTTGACGCACAGAATTCTTCAACGGAATTAAATAGCGGAAATAGTCCGTTTAAGGTAGTAAAAATCAATTTTCCGTTACCTTTTAATGATCTGGCAATACTGCGAAGGATTTCATAATTCATTTCATCTGTTTCCATTAACGGGAAGGCGCCTTCACACAGCATTATTGCCAGATCAAACTCATTGGTAAAAGGCAGTTGCCTTGCATCGTGTTTCTGAAAATCGATTTGCAGGTTTTGCGCCCCGGCTTTTTCTTTTGCCCTTTCGAGCTGGGATTCCGACAGGTCAATTCCTGTAACCCGGTAGCCTCTTTTTGTTAGTTCGATCGCATGTCTGCCGGTCCCACATCCTACGTCAATGATTTTCAGCGACCTGTTGTAATCGATCTCTTTTTCGATGAAGTCACATTCGCCGATAGTGCCCTGTGTGAAACTTTCGTTGTCATACGTGATGCCATAGTTTTCGAATAGAGTTTCATACCATTGCTTCATTGTGGGTTTCTCCGTGTGATCACATATACTTACTTAGCTTGTTAATTGCCACTGCCGCCCTAAGTGGCGGAGAGGATGGGATTCGAACCCATGGTAGCGGTGAAGCTACACGCGCTTTCCAGGCGCGCCTGTTAGGCCACTCCAGCACCTCTCCTGATAAAAAATATGGCGGAGAGGGTGGGATTCGAACCCACGAGGCTCTCGCCCACCGCTTTTCGAGAGCGGCACCATCGTCCACTCGGTCACCTCTCCGCTGTGCGTCTATTATATCATCCCGGATTCGCTTGAAAAAACTGCGATTACCAGGCCGCTGCCGCGGGGCCTGCTCAACCGTACAATATCTACTGGTACTATTGAATAGTTAACTTCCCGGTGATATCATTTCAGTCCAATCCGGCATTTAGGATTTACCGCTACTGAGGAGGTATGGCAAATGTATAAGAAAATAATGGTGCCCCTGGACGGTTCACAGGTCGCTGAATGTGTGATACCTCATATTGAGACAATTGCCGGGAAATCCGCTACTAAAGTGGAGCTGGTCACCGTGGTTGAGCCGCTGGATATTCCTACCAGGGGGCAAATCGCGATAAGCGATGACGAGATTAAGCAGATCGATGACGAGGGCAAAAATGAGGCAACCAAATACCTTAACCAGGTGTCCTCCAGGCTAATCCAGGCGGGCATTAACGCCAGTACTGTGATATTGAGCGGCAAACCGGCTGAAAGCCTCGTCAGATATGCAGTCAATAACAACGTGGACCTTATCATCATGGCCACCCATGGGCGCTCCGGCATCTCGAAAATCTTCTGGGGCAGCGTGGCGGAGAAGATACTCAGGGCCACTGACATCCCCGTGCTGCTGATTAAGACAACCAAGTGCGAGATGGATTCCTGATATTCGAACGCTGCATTAGAATAACTTTCACGGCTTGTATCAAGCCGAGCTTATATCCTGTTGAGCTATGAACTTCAATTTTTTCACCGCACAGGTGCCTGACCAGCCGGTAATAGCCGTAACAGTGGGGCTGTCCCTGGTTGTCCTAGCCGTACTGATACTGCCGTTTGTCGTAAAGAAGGTCGAGGAAAACCTCGAGCTTTTCTTCCTGGTCATGGGAGTCTTCGCCGTGACCATCTCCGGGCTGTGGAGCCAGGAACTGGTGATCGAGGCGCTCAAAGCGCCGGTCGTGATCAGCAACGTGCCCGTCGGCATCTTCCAGGTCGTACTGGTGTTTGGCCTGCTGATACATTTTTTCAACAGGGCCTTTTGCCGGGGCGTTTTATCCGTGGCCTCAAAGCTGGGCTGGAGGCTGTTTACCTTTGTCATGATCCTGTCCTTCGGTATTTTGTGCAGTCTGGTTTCCATCGTAGTAACGGCCGTACTGCTCTCTGAGATCATCGCGGCCCTCCCGTTGCATCGGAATGAGAAGATCAAGTTTGCCGTGGTGGCATGTTTTGCCATGGGACTGGGGGCTGTGCTGACCCCGGTGGGTGAACCACTTTCAACCATACTTGTTTCAAAGCTGTCCGGGCCGCCCTTCCACGCCGGCTTTCTCTTCCCCCTGCAGGTGTTCGGTCTCTACATAATACCCGGCGTTGTTGCCATCGCCCTATTCGGGGCTTTCTATATAGGAAGAAATATCGATCTGACCAATATCAAGCATGCCGTGGAGTATACGGAAACTCTGAAGACCGTAATACTGCGGGCTGTACGTGTGTATTTCTTCGTAGCCGCGCTGATACTTCTCGGGGAAGGTATGAAACCCATCATAGTCTGGTACGTCGTGCATGTGCCCGCAGCCGCCCTTTACTGGATCAACATGATATCAGCAGTACTCGATAACGCGACGCTGACCGCCATGGAAATAGGACCTGGCATGCTGCTGTCACAGATCACGGCCATTATCATGGGGCTGCTGATAGCGGGGGGAATGCTGATACCGGGTAACATACCGAATATCGTGGCAGCCGGCAGGTTGAAAATCAGTATGAAAGGATGGGCCATCATAGGTGTACCCATAGGGCTGGTCATCATGGCCATCTACTTTCTCATTCTGCTACCCCAGTTTATGAACCCGGTCGGCGGTTGATTTGCCAAATAAAAAATAAACTTGATATACTAAACCACCTGTCGGGAATCCGGGAATCAAAGATGTCTGAATAAATGACTTCCGTGCCCCTGTAGCTCAGGGGATAGAGCACCGGCCTCCGGAGCCGGGTGCGAGGGTTCAAGTCCCTCCAGGGGCGCATCGAACCCTAGTGCATTAAAGATTAGAGAAATGAAACAAGGGGCAACTATCGAAATTCGCTGGCACGGCCGGGGCGGGCAGGGAGCGGTTACGTCCGCCGAGCTAACCGCGCTGGCCGCCATGCACGAGGGCAAGTACGCCCAGGCCTTCCCCAGCTTCGGCCCCGAGAGGCGCGGCGCCCCCGTGCTGGCCTTTAACCGGATTAGTGAAGGAATCCCCATTCGGGTCCGTTCCGGGGTAGTCAAGCCGGACATCGTTATTGTGCTCGATCCGGGCCTGGTGACCCTGATCAACGTGGCTGACGGGCTGAAGCCGGGGGGGACGCTGATCGTCAATAGCACCAGTACGATTGAGGAACTGAAGCAGGAGTTCAGCGGCGACTGGAAACTGGCGGTGGTGGATGCGTCGTCCATCGCCAGGGAGCTGCTGGGAGTAAACATAGTTAATACCACCATGCTGGGCGCACTTATAAAGGCCACAGGCGCGATTAATATAGATTCATTAAGCGAGCCGCTTGAAGAGAAATTCGGCGCCCGCTCAAAAGCCAATTTCGAAGCCTGCAACAGGGCCTTCCACACGACGGTGCTGAGCGAGATAACGACCACCGGGCCCAAGAAAGAGAAGAAATTCCACACTGAGAAACTGGCCAAATGGGATGAACTGCTGGTAGGGTGCGCGGTCACTGAGGCGGGAAATACCAAGCGGTTCTGCACCGGAGACTGGAAATCGCAGCACCCTGAGTGGAACGATGCCGTCTGCATCAAGTGCGGCATATGTTCGCTTTATTGCCCCGAGTTCTGCATCATTCAGCAGAGTGACGGCTACTTCAGGGCAAATCTGTTCTACTGTAAAGGGTGCGGTATCTGCGCGCAGGAGTGCTGGACCAGGGCTATTAAGATGGTTGAGGGATTGTGAAGATGACCTTGAAGCACACGGGGATTGAATCGTCGCTGGCAATGGCCGAGGCTGTCAGGCTGGCCAACACAGATGTGATCGCCGCCTATCCCATAACTCCACAGACTCATATAGTGGAAAGTCTGGCCGAACTGGTAGCCAACGGCCAGCTTGATGCTGAATATATACCGGTCGAGTCGGAGCACTCAGCAATGAGCGCGTGCCTGGGATCGAGCGCAGTGGGCGCCAGGACATTCACAGCTACCGCCAGCCAGGGCCTGATACTCATGCACGAGGTGCTGCTGGTTGCAGCCTCGCTGCGCCTGCCCATAGTCATGGCCGTGGCCAACCGCGCCCTCTCCGGCCCGTTGAACATCTGGGGTGACCACTCCGACGCCATGGTCACCAGGGACTCGGGCTGGATACAGATATTTGTAGAAAACGGCCAGCAGGCTTTTGACCAGACGATATGCGCCTTTTACATCGCCGAGCACCCGGACGTTCTGCTGCCTACCATTATCAATATTGACGGCTTCCACATCTCCCATGTGATAGAGCCTATAGCGATGCTTGACCAGAAAACCGTCGACGGATTTCTGCCCCCGTACAAGCGGAGCATCACTCTGGACCCGGACAACCCTATAACTATGGGCTGTTTCGCTATGCCCAACATGTACGCAGAGAGCAGGAAGGCGCTGGATACAGCCCTGCATAATTCCAAGAAGGTGATACTTGAGGTGTGGCGGAAGTATGGTGAATTGACCGGCCGGCACTATAAGCCGGTTGAGAAGTACAAGGCAGAGAATGCGGAGACGTTGCTGGTTACGATGGGCGGCTATAGTGAAAACGCCATGGATGCCATAGACAAGATGCAGGGCGAGGGTAAAAAGGTCGGGCTGATCAGGATCTGCCTGTGGCGTCCCTTCCCCTACGATGAATTGATCGAGGCAGTATCCGGGGCCAGGAATGTTATTGTACTGGATCGCGCTATATCTCTTGGCGGGCCGGCGCCGGTCTGCTCGGAGATCAGGGCGGCCCTGTATACAAGTGATAAGAGGCCGCAGGTTGCCAGTATAGTCGGCGGGCTTGGAGGGCGCGATATCTCACCAGATGATTTTGAGAAGCTGGTTGGGATCGGTTTGGAGCAAATCAAAGCGGGCCGCACGGCCGATACAATCATGTTTGGGGTGAGGGAATAATGGAAACTCTCAGCATTTATGCGCCCAAGCTGGTAACAAACCGCGAGTATATTGCATCCGGACACAGGGCCTGCTCGGGGTGCGGCGAGGTGCTGGCCGTGCGATACGTGTGCAAAGCGCTGGGCCGCAACACCATCATTTCCAACGCTACCGGTTGCATGGAGATTATATCGTCGCCGTTGCCTGAAACGTCCTGGGAGGTGCCGTGGATTCACACCCTGTTCGAGAACGCCTCGGCTGTGGCCTCGGGCATCGAGTCCGGCATCAAGGCGCTCAAGCGCAAGCACGGGTATACCAAGGAAGTGAAGGTCGTAGCCATGGGCGGGGACGGCGGCACGGCGGACATCGGCCTGCAGTCGCTGTCCGGCGCACTGGAAAGAGGGCATGATTTCCTTTACGTTTGCTATGACAACGAAGCTTATATGAATACAGGTATCCAGCGCTCCAGTGAGACGCCTTACGGCGCCTCCACCACAACGGCCCCCTCGGGCAAAAACAGTATGGGGCAGCATACCTGGAAAAAGAACATGGCTGCCATAGCCGCGGCTCACAATATAAAATACGTAGCAACGTCATGCTCCAGCTATCCGTTTGACATAATGACAAAGGTTGAGAAGGCGATTAAGGTCAAAGGGCCAAGCTACATTCACATCCTGTCGGTCTGCCCCACCGGCTGGCGTTGTCCCTCCAACCTGACCATTAAGATGGGCAGGCTGGCGGTTGAGACGGGCATTTTCCCGGTGTACGAGATCGAGGACGGCCAGTACAAGTTGAATATCGATCTGCCCAGTTTGAGGCCGGTCGAGGATTACCTTAAGCTGCAGGGCAGGTACCGTCACCTGACAAAGGACAGCACTGCGGTGATACAGGCAAAGGCGATTGAAGAGTATAACAGGATCAGGCAGCTTTCGGGGCTGAAGGCCATAAAATGAAGGATAAAGTAGCCGAGATTATCAAGAAGTACGGCGGCGACAGCAGCCAGTTGGTTTCCATACTGCAGGATGTCCAGACTGAGTATAACTACCTGCCTCGTGCGGCGCTGGACAAGCTGAGCAAGAAGTTGTCTATTCCGCAGAGCCATGTATACAGCATGGCGACTTTCTTCCGGGCCTTCAGCCTTAAGGAGAGGGGCAAGCACATCGTCAACGTCTGCACCGGTACGGCCTGCCATGTGCGCGGCGCCGACCTGATATTGGATTCACTGGAACGGCAGCTGGGAGTCAAGCACGGCCAGACTACAGCAGATCGCGGCTTCACACTGGAGACAGTGAACTGTATGGGATGCTGCGCCACGGGTCCTGTGGTCAAGATCGGCGAAGAGTTTTTCGGGCACATGACCAATGACAAGGTCGAGCCCATGTTAAATCAATTTAAAGAATAACTCGTATGGCAAGCAAATTAAAGAACGCAAAGGCGCTGGCCGCACTTCACAAGAAGCTTGCGGAGGAAACAGGCGCGGGTAAGTGCCGCATCTCACTGTGCAACGGCACAGCCTGCAGGCCTTACGGCAGCAACCCGGTAGCTGAAGCTTTCAGGGCTGAGATCGAGAAGCGCGGCCTGGCGGACCAGGTCGAATTCAAGATCACGGGCTGCCACGGATTTTGCGAGCGTGGACCCATCGCAATTGTAGAGCCGGGCAACCTGTTCTACCAGAGGATCAAGGTTTCAGATATCCCCGAGATCCTGGACAGCACCATCCAAAGGAAGGATGCCGTCGACAGGCTGCTGTTCAGGCAGGGCGCCGACACACCGGCTGTGACCAGGCAGAACGATATTCCTTTTTATAAGAAACAGCAGAGGATAGTCCTGGGAAACAATACCAGGATCGATCCCACCAATATCGATGATTACATTTCCATCGGCGGCTATTCGGCTCTGGCCAGGACCCTTAACGATCTGCAGCCCGAGCAGGTCATACAGATGGTCAAGGAGTCGGGCTTGAGGGGCCGCGGCGGCGGAGGATTCCCCACGGGTACCAAGTGGGAGACGTGCCGCAAGGCCCACGGTGATATTAAATATGTAATAGTCAATGCCGATGAAGGCGACCCGGGCGCGTACGCCAATGAGGGCCTGCTGACGGGCAATCCTCACAGCGTGCTGGAGGGACTGGTTATCGGCGCGTTTTCCATAGGCTCACACCAGGGCTATATCTACGTGCGCAACGAGTATCCCCTGGCGCTGAAGAATATCAACCTGGCTATTGAGCAGGCCCAAAAACTTGGTTTGATAGGTAAAAACATACTGGGATCGGGATTCGATTTCAGCGTGAGGGTCAACAGGGGCGGTGGCGCCTTCGTCTGCGGAGAATCAACCGCCCTCATGGCATCACTGGAGGGAAAGCCCGGCGAGCCCAGGGCCAAGTACATTCATACCGTGGAAAAGGGCCTGTGGGACAGGCCGAGCTGTTTAAACAACGTGGAGACCTGGGCCAATATACCCCTGATTGTCAACAACGGCGCCGGGTGGTTCAGCAAGATAGGCGCACCGGGCAATAGCGGCACCAAGATATTCTCATTGACGGGAAAGGTAAACAACACCGGCCTGGTGGAAGTGCCCATGGGCATCAAGCTCAGGGACATCATCTTCGATATCGGCGGCGGTATACGCGGTGGGAAGAAATTCAAGGCCGTGCAAACAGGCGGACCATCGGGCGGCTGCCTTCCCGAGAAACTGCTCGATTCGCCTGTGGACTTCGACTCGCTGATCAAGGCCGGCTCGATGATGGGATCCGGTGGCATGATCGTGATGGACGAAGACAACTGCATGGTGGACGTGGCGCGCTATTTCCTGACCTTCCTGGAGGAGGAATCATGCGGAAAATGCGTGCCCTGCCGCGAAGGCGTCAAGAGGATGCGTCAGATCCTGACCGACATCACCGAGGGCAAGGGCAGGGAGAGCGACCTCGACCTTTTACACGACCTTTCAGTGCACCTGAAGGACAGCGCGCTGTGTGCGCTCGGAAGCTCCGCGCCTAATCCGGTCCTGACCACATTACAGTATTTCAAAGACGAGTACGAAGCGCATATCAAGAACAAAAAGTGCCCGGCGGGAGTATGCAAGGCGCTGATACGCTTCGCCATCATCGACGAGAAGTGCCCGGGCTGCGGCAGGTGCGTTAAGCCCTGCCCCTCAGAGGCCATCACATTCATGGGCAAGAAGAACCCGGTCATCCTGGATCAATCCAAGTGCATCAAGTGCCGCACCTGCTATGATATCTGCAAGATGGGAGCTGTGAGCATTGAGTGAACTGGTAAACCTGACTATAAACGGCAGCAAGTACACCGCTGAGAAGGGCAGCATGGTCCTGCAGGTTGCCAGGGACCACGGCATCAGGATACCCACGCTGTGCGAGCACGAGGCCATCGAGCCCTACGGGGCATGCAGGCTGTGCATCGTCGAGGTAACGCGCGGTAGCAGGACACGTATCGTCACGTCCTGTCTTTATCCCGTTGAGGAGGGGTTGGTCGTCCAGACAGATTCCCCGAATATAGTCCGCAATCGCAAGATGCTGTTGGACCTGCTGCTGGCCAGGTGCAGCGAGAACAAGGTCATCAAGGATCTGGCTGCCGAGTACGGCCTGCATAAACCTTCGTTCAGGGAGGAGTACTGGGAGAAGCATGACTGCATCGTTTGCGGCCTGTGCGTCCGGGCCTGCGAGCAGGTGGTCGGCGTGAGCGCCATCAGCCTGGTGAATCGGGGCGTATCCAAGGAACCCAAGCCTCCGTTCCTTGAGAAGGCAAAGGCGTGCATCGGCTGCGGCTCCTGCTATTACGTTTGTCCCACAGGGGCGGTCAAGCTGGAGGAAAAGAACGGCATCCGCTATATCTACAACTGGAAAGTGGAGTTCAAGCTGAAGAAGTGCGGAAAGTGCGGCATACAGTGGGCGCCCGAGGCCCAGCTCGAGTTTATCAGGAAGAAATGGAACCTGGAGCTGGGGTTCTTCGATATCTGCCCGAATTGCCGTTGATCCAACGGCTCACCAAACGACATATTTCTTGACTCTGTATTATCCCCAATCTATACTTTTGTCCTGCGGGGTGTAGCGCAGCGGTAGCGCGCATGGTTTGGGACCATGAGGCCGGTGGTTCGAATCCACTCACCCCGACCAT
>Ga0247841_10001276_pt1 | contig 58325 bp, 77 predicted proteins | sample LaCruzMarch2015__2_FD_192410 | JGI IMG/M metagenome (GOLD analysis project Ga0247841, IMG submission 192410) | Freshwater microbial communities from meromictic Lake La Cruz, Castile-La Mancha, Spain - LaCruzMarch2015_18m | ecosystem: Environmental > Aquatic > Freshwater > Lake | place: Spain... | reverse complement strand
TAATCAACCTTGACTACGCAGATGTTTCTGCTATCATGAAGAAAGGACAGGTTGCTGTTATTGGTATCGGTGAATCAGATTCAAGTGATAGAGTTAATGAAGCTGTAAGACAGGCATTAACACATCCATTGCTTGATGTTGATTACAGAGGTGCTAATGGCGCTTTAATCCATATTACATGCGGACCAGACATGAAGCTTGAAGAGTTCAGTCAAATAGGTAATTTAGTAACAGAAAATCTTTCTCAAGAAGCTCAGGTAATTATCGGAGCAAGAATTAATAAAGAATTCGAAGGAAGAGTTAGAGTTATTACAATTATGACTGGAGTCAAAAGCCCATATGTTCTTGGACAAGATAGGGAAGAAGCATTCTCTGGAAAGAGATCTGCTCCTGAACTTTCTGACTTAGGCATAGAAGTCCTTTAATAATTTATTTTAAATACAGCCCGAAAGGGCTGTTTCTTTTTCTTTTTTTATTCTTCTTTTTCTTTCTGCGATAGATTTATAAAAATTATTGCTTAACATGTATCATGGCATCAGAAGCAATTTTGAAACTAACTTTCTTTGGATTGATTATACTTGCAACAGCCCTGGAGGTTGCAGGAGATATATTTTTTAAAAAATGGAGCTTGGGTGGAAAAAATATGGTTCTTATTCTTGGATTTATAATTTACACTATCGGAACAATCTTTTGGGCATTTTCATTAAAATATGATTTTTTATCTAAAGCTATATCTGTACTGAGTATTCTTAACTTGATTATAGTAGTTTTAGTTGGGGTTCTTTATTTTAATGAAACTCTTTCATTTGTGAATAAAATTGGAATTGCTCTCGGAATATTAAGCTTGGTTTTAATAGAAATATAATTTAATCTACCGGCATTATTTTTGAAGTCATATTTGTCTTTGTAATTCCCCAGCCGTCATAATACATAGTACTTTCTAATGTGAGTTTTGATTTCTTTTCAGTTTTTTCAATTTCATAACCTACTGGGAGCAGTGCTTCTACTTGAATATTATCTGGAATCTTCAATATTCTTTTTACTGTTTCATTTGAAAAAGCCCCAATCCAGCAACTTGCTAATTCCATATCTGTTATTTTAAGAAGAAAATTTTCAATTGCTGCTCCTGCTTCATGTTTGGCATATATCTCTGCTCTTTCGTAATAACTTTTTTCTAGAAATTTTCGGTCAGTGCAGACAACAACAATATAATGAACTTTTGAAATAAAATCTTGCTGGCATGCTTCTGCTAATTCACTAATTAACTTTTTATCAGAAACAAGAATATATTTTAAACATGGAAGATTTCCTGCAAGAGGTATTTTTGAAGCGGCATTTATGGCTTCCATAACCTTTCGGTAGTCTGGCTTTTTTGTCTCCTTAAACTTTCTTGCTGAATGTCTATTGTTTAGAACTTTGTCGAATTCCATAGTTTTCTTAAGAATGAGGAGTATAAAAATATTGCTTTTATATGTTCTAAAGTGAATAAATCCTTAAAAAGAAGATTCTTGTTTTGATATTATGGCAGCAGAACTTTATAATATTGATGATTTAACGCCTAAGCAGGTAGCATCTATTTGTGATCATACGTTTCTTATGGATGATACGGCTTATCATGAACAAGCAAAAGTATTTAGGATAAGTGCTGCAGCTTTAAGAGAAAAAGAATTCTATAAATTTCTTGAACTTGTCGTTAACACAGATTTGACACCCCATGCAGTTTGTGTCCTCCCTCGCGATGTTAGACATGCAAGAGAATATCTAATGGCTCATGGTAAGAAAGAGATAAAAATAGCTTCTGTAATTGGATATCCTAATGGTAATTGGGATAGTACAAACTATAAACTTGCTTGCATAAAACAAGTCTCATTGGATGGTGCAGTTGAAATTGATCCTGTAATTCGTTATAATGCATTAAAGGGAGGAGATATAGCTTTAGTTATTAAGGAAATGCTGCAGGTAGTGGACATGGCCCATAATCTTAATATGATCTCCAAGTATATTCTTGAAAATTCTGAGCTTACACCTAAACTTATAAAAGAGGCTTGTCAAATGGCAAATTCTTGTCATTCGGATTTTATTAAAACAAATACTGGGATGGGATATTCTGTTGCAAGAGAAGAAGATCTATTAATTATGAAAGAAAATTTTCCTCGAGGAATTAAAATATCTGGCGGTGTTGTAGAAGATAATTATAAGGGTTTACTTCGTGCTGCATCGGGAAGAGATGATGGGAGGATAGAACTTAATCCAAGGAAAATTAGAATTGGAGAAAGTAAGCTTCTTTTACAGTTAATGAATCAGGGGATTAATTTCTAAAAATATATCAACGTCTCCAAGAGGGCTCGAACCTCTGACCCCATGATTAACAGTCATGTGCTCTACCAGCTGAGCTATGGAGACATAATTGTTTTAAAGAATAATTGTTTTTAAAAGCTTGTGGTTTTGCTTTCTACAAGCTTTTTCTCTAAATATGCATAAACACTAGCATGTTTGCTCCCTGCGATAAGATTTTCTAAAGCATATAACGTTGTTTTAATATTTTCAATGCTTCCAATTATTCCAACTACATTGTTATGAACTACAACAAAACAATCTGTTAAAGATTCAAGAGTATCCAGAACTCTTCCATTTGTTCCTATTATTCTTGCTCTTATCTGACTCATATCCCTTCTTTTTGCAATGCTCTTGATATTTATCTGTTTAAATACAATATCCTCATCCTTTAAGAGAAGAGCAACCTTTATGCTAAACCCGAGATTTATTGCTTCTATTGCTTGAAGACAGAGGTATTCATTTTCTGCTTCTCCCTCAATAAAAATTATCTTTTCTTTTTTTGTTAATTTTACATTAAGAGTTTCTTCAATAACTTTTTTATTTTTTATTATTTTTCTCGTATTCTCAGAATAAATTTGTTCTGTCATTACCAAAACCTCCAGCTGGTTTTTGTGAATCCAGCAACCTCAGAACCACCTGCGGGTTCTGTTTGTTCCTGCTTCCATATTTTTTTCATTTTAATTAAAACTCGTTGGATATACCTTTTAAGAATCCTTTTCTTTCAAGCCATTGAATTTGTGCAGGAGTGTAGGTAAAAATAATATCTCCTTTGCTATCTCCTTCAAATTCCCAAGGTTCTACAAGAACAATATTGCCTTCCCTTATCCACATTTTTCTTCTTAATCTTCCAGGAATTCTGCAGTTTCTTGATTTACCATCAAAACATGAAACTAACATTCTATTTGCACCAACTCTTTGTTCTACTTTGCCCATAACTTCTTTTCCTCTTGGAATCCTTACTCTTGTAGGAAATCCGACAGGTGCTTCGCTGGGTTTTTGATATTCTTCTGTTGATTCTTCAAATTGTTCTTCAAATTCGTCTGGCATAAATAGGATAAAGAAAGAGTATTTTTAAAGATGATGATTTCCAAAATTAAAGAAGTACTAATGCAATAGGCACATCCTGAATTCTTATTATTCCCTCTGGTTGAACTAAGCCAGATTTTAAGGCAATATTGACAGAATCTTTCCCAACAATATTAAATGTAGCATCATCTCCAGAGTGTTCTTCTATAATCTGAAGTATTTCTTTTTCTGTTTTTTCTTCTCCCTTGAAGAAACTTTCTTTAATTTCTATTGCTTTTTTTCCTTCTTCAAACTTTTTCCCTAGTAATTCATTATCACAAATCGCAACTATTCTTCTATAAGAACTATGTATTTTTACTAACATTTTTAAAAATTATCTCTAACTCTCTCCTTATTTGATTATAATAAAACCTACATCAATTAAACAAAAATAAAATTATAAAAAATTTTACTTGCCTTTCATTCTGCAAACTGTTATTCCGCAATTAGGGCATTTTCCCTTTGCCATCTTAACTCCTCTTTTTGTTAAGGCTTCTGTTTCATCTTTCATAACAACTGATTTTTTGCATTTAACACAATATCCTTCTGTCATTTTTTTACCTCCTATCTCTTTTAATTGAACTTCTGTCTTTTTAAATCTTTTTTATTGCTTTTTTAGTCATATCTCAAAAGAAGATTTATAAATAGATTTGTATTTAGTAAACAGAGAGGTTTAAAATGAAAAGTTTAAAAAAAGTAGGAATTTTGTCTTTGGCTTATGTCTTAGCTATCTTTTATGGTTTAGCTGGTATTTTACAAGGATTTGCATTAGCCTTTCAGATAACAGATTCTACATTTAGGGCAACAATGAATACTGTCCTCATTTCTTTTTTAGATAAATTGGGGTCATGGATATTGTTGATTGCACCATTTTTTGGATTGATAATAGGATTAATTGTTGGATTTATCTCGGGAATTATAGTTGCATCGTTGTATAATCTTATCTCAAAATTGACTGGCGGAGTCAAAATAGAATTTGAAGAGCATAAAAAATAAAATTATTAATTTTATTTATGTATCATTAATTTATGAAAGGGGGTAAAATGGCAAAACTTAAAAAAATAGGGGCATGGACTTTTGGACTTGTATTAGCTTTAGCATTAGTTGTTAATCAACTTGTTCAAATTTTAGCAGGATATTTGTTAAAAATTGGTCCGATAAATGCTTATATAAAATCCCTATCTATTTCAGGTAATTCTTTAATGTTGAATACTCTATCTTGGGCCTTGATAATAATCACTGCATTTGTAACTGGAATTATATTGGTCGCAATATATAACCTGGTTTCAAAATGGATTGGACTAAATTTAGAATTAACTGAAAAGAAAAGATAATTTTACTTTTTATTTTACTTTTTTTATATTCCGGTTCCTAGTGAATGTTTTGCACCACAAGCAAGACAATGTATGAATAGAATCCTATCTTGTTTCATGAATTCTGTATCTGGCTTTTTACATTCGCGACATATCACAAATTCTTCTACATATTTTTGAATTTTTTCGTTTATTGGTTTACTAGATATTGCTCTTGTAAGTATTAATCTATCCCCTTTTATTACTCCTGGACTTGCTAGTTCCTTTAAAAGAAATTTGATAACATGGGTGCAATCTCTTCTTATATAATCACATACTTGTTTGAAATTTGTTATTATTGTTTTTGTTCCCTCTATGTGACCTTCTACCTTTGGTACTTCAAATCTGTCTATCTTACTTTCAACAGGTTTTATTTTTTTGTAAGCTTCATCAAGAAGATTTTCATAGCTTTGGTCGTTTTCCATAGTTATTTTAGAAAGAAGGAGTTTTTAAAGTTAGCCCAAATACCTTACTCTTCCAGGTCTTGGTTCGAAAATAACTCCATCTTCTATAAGCTTTATGATCTCTGAATTTATTGCAGAGGGGTCAGAACTTTTTAGTTTTAATATTATCTGTTCTGTTTCTATTCCTCCAGAATCTTCAGAAGATTGTAATGTTTTGATAATTTCTTCCCTTAAACTGCTGACATGCCCCGGTTCATTGGCAGTTATTTGAACATCCTTCTGATTTTTTTCTGTTTCAAGTTTTCTTATAAGAAGGTATCTAGGGTCTATTTTTTTAATTATCTCTGGAGATACATATAGCTCGTTATTGTAACTTCTTAATAATCCGATTATGAGAATAGTATCTCCTTGATTTAAATTTTCAAATTTTAGAATATCTTCTCCAAATAATTTTAATCTTATCTGGCCAGTTGCGTCATCAACTGTGAGTGTAGCAAATTTCTTCTCGCCCTCTGAATTAAATTTATCAATAACATTTGCTATGAGATTGACTCGGATTATATGCTTGTCTAATATTTCAAGAAATCTAAATCTCTCCTTATTGGGAGTACCCTCTTCACCTTTTACATCTTCAATTATCGGTGTTCCATTAAGAATTTCACCTATTTTTAGTTTATATGCTGTTTCTCTTTTCTTTATTTCTGCCATCTTATTCTCTTTAGAGAAAGAGTTAGTTTTTAAAGATTTATATTAATTTAGGTATAGAAAAAATAAAAAGTTTATCCAATTAGTCTTCTTATTCCGTCAATTTGTTCTGCTATTTCTGCACCCTTTTTTGTAAGTTTTATAAGCTTTATTCTTCCCTGTTTTTCAAATCCAACTAAACCTAATTCTTCTAAAGTCTGAAGAATTTTTACAGCATGAGAATAGGTGCAATCAACTTCTTTTGCTAGAATGCTTCCATAACGGGCCTTTGAAACTTTTTTTAACGCAACTAGCATTAAAGCAGGTTTTCGTCTGAAAAAAATATCGAAATTATCTCTCATTGGTGATTTTTGGTGATTTTGTTAAGTTTTTTGAATATTTTTTGAGTATATTCTAAAAACTATATATCTAATCATATATATCGACTTATAAACTTTTCTCATAAAAAATTCAACTAGGCGGTAGTGAAACGAGCTAAACGGGCCGGCGTTGAACATACTCTATTTTTTACATTTTCCCACATCTTTATTTCGGGTTGAGGAAAATAAACAAATGGAGATTCATTATCCGGGTCATTCCATTTTATAAATCTGTATTTTTTACTTAATTCAATACAATATCTTTCAAGAGTTTTTCTGCAAAGGCTTGAAAATCTTTTATCTTCCGGAAAAATACCTCTGAAATTTGCTTCAATGCAAGAATGTTTGAATGCATCACTAACTATTAATCTATAATTTGGGCTTCCAAGTAAATAATACACTGCCAATTGTTTTTCGCTGATTCTCTTGTATCCTTCACATTTCATTTTAAAATATTCTTCAGAAAAATAATCAAATGCTGTTTTTCCTTCCACCCTTTTTAGAGTCATATTTATGTGAAGAAAGAATAGTTTATAATAATTACGATAAGCAGATTTAACTCAAAAAGTTTAAATATTGGGCTGAATTGGGGGGAGGATGATAGATATAAAGTTAATAAGAGAGAATCCGGAACTTGTCCAGAAATCTTGTAAAAATAGGGGCTATGAAATAGATGTAAAAGAAATAATTAAGCTAGATAAGGAGTGGAGAGCATTAAAAACAAAAGATGATGAATTACGAGCAGAAAGAAATAAGGTTTCTGAGCAGATAAATCAGGCAAAAAAGGCTAAAAAACCTGTTGATGCTATTTTGAAAAGAGCTAAGGAGATACCTCTTCTTTTGAATGATAATGAAAAGAAAGAGAATGAGTTAAAAGAGAAGATTGATTACCTTTTGGCAACAATCCCAAATATTCAAGCAGATGATGTTCCAATAGGGGATGCTGAAAAAAATAGGGAGATAAAAAAAGGCGGAAAAATTCCTACAATAAAAAATCCGAAAGGTCATCTTGAACTTATGGAAAACTTAGACATTATTGACATTAAACGAGCGACAAAGATATCTGGTGCAGGGTTTTATATTCTTAAGGGGAAGGGTGCAAAATTACAGAGGGCGCTTGTACAATATATGCTTGATTTTCATTCTAACAACGGATTTACTGAGATAAATCCACCACAAATGGTTAATAGAAAAACAGCATTTGGAACAGGGAATCTTCCAAAATTTGATGATCAGCTTTATAAGACTAATGATGAGCTTATTCTTGTTCCTACTGCAGAAGTTCCGGTTACAAATATTTATGCTGATGAGATAATTTTTGAAAAAGACCTTCCTAAAAAATTCTGTGCTTTTACAGAATGTTATAGAACAGAAATAGGAAGAAAAACAGGAGAAGAAGGTTTGTTTAGGCTTCATCAATTTGAAAAAGTAGAGATGGTTTACATCTGCAAACCCGAAGATTCATTTAAATTTCTTGAAGAGATGACAGGTTACGCTGAGGATATTCTTGAAGGCCTCGGATTGCCTTATAGGAGAATACTCTTGGCTACTTCAGATGCAGGTTTTGGATCTGGAAAGACTTATGATCTGGAAGTATGGAGTCCTGCAATGAATAGATATCTTGAAACTTCATCCTGTTCAAATTGTACTGATTTCCAGGCTAGAAGAATGAATACTAAATACCAAAGCAAAGAGGGGATTAAATTTGTTCATACTCTTAATGGTTCTGGTATTGCATTGCCGAGATTGATGATATCTTTAATCGAAAACAATCAGCAAGCAGACGGAAGCATAAAAATTCCTAAGGTGCTCTGGCCTTATACTGGCTTCAAAGAGATTTCTGCGCCAGAAAAACAAGAAAAAGCAAAGAAAAGATAATTATTCTATTTCTACATTATAGCCCCTTAAGGCATAATATGTCCTAGTTAAATGAGTAAAAAACCAATTATCCTTTAAACTTACCCTTTTATTAGTTTCATCGATAATAATTTCTGGACCAAGTTTTTGGTAGGCATTCATTACCATATCTTTTAAACTTTTCATAAATTCAATAAAGGTTAATAATTTATAAACATAATTATACTGGGGAGATTATGATAATAACAATCTCTGGAAAACCCGGTTCAGGAAAAAGTACTATTGCAAATCTTCTCACAAGAGAGCTTAAACTGAAAAGATATAGTGTGGGAGATTTTAGAAGAGAGATGGCCAAGAAAATGGGGTTGACTATACATCAGCTTAATGAACTTGGAGAAAAAAAAGAGTTCACTGATAAAGATGCAGATAATTGGCAGGTAGAAATAGGCAAAAAAGAAGATAATTTTATTATTGACGGTAGATTAAGCTACCATTTTATTCCCAATTCAATAAAACTTTTTCTTGATGTATCTCCGGAAATTGGCGCAAAAAGAATAATGGATGATAATAGAGAAGAAGAAAAAATAGTGGATGGAAAGATGGCAGTAGAGTTATGGTCTAAACGGGTTGAGTCAGATATAATGAGATATAAAAAATATTACCATTTAAATCCTTATGACTTAAAAAATTATGATTATGTTCTTGATACCTCTAAATTAACAATAGAAGAAGTTTTGAAAAAGGTGAAAGATTTTATATTTAATAAATTTCATAAAAAGCTAAAAATCCTTGCAGCAGGAGATATTCATGGGGATTCAAAATTATCTCAAAAGCTTGCAGAAAGAGCTGAAAGGGAAAAAGTTGACCTGGTCATATTAACCGGAGATATAACTGGAAGTGTGCAAACCAAAGGTATCATAAAACCCTTTATTGATAGAAAGCAAAAGGTTTTGTTTGTTCCTGGAAATTGGGAAACAGCAGAGGATGCTGAAGATTTTTCTAGCAGGTATGGCATAAAAAATTTGGATGAACATTATGCAGTCTATGGTAATGTGGGAATATTTGGAATTGGAAGCATGGACTGGGCTCTTTTTCCAGATAATCAAAGAACATTCAAAAAACTGGATAAAGATTTTCAAAAAATAAAAAATCTTGAAAAGAAAATCATGATTTCTCACTTGCATGCAGCAGGAACAAAATCTGAGCTTTCAGGAATTCCTGGCAATGACGGAATTCGAAAGGCAATAGATAAGTTTCAGCCAGATTTGTTTATTCATGCGCATATTCATGAGTTGGATGGTGTTGAAGAAAAAATAGGAAAGACGAGAGTTATTCACGCGGGAAGAAGAGGGAAGATAATAGAAATCTAATTATAAATTAACTTTTTCTCCGGCAGCTTGAAGAAACTTAACCAGATAACTTTCTTGAGCCCTTAATTCAGCAAGACTTTTTTTCTTAACTTCAATAGTTAATTTTTTAGAACGTTCTAATTTTTCCGGCTCAAGATGATAATAATCTTGTCCGCAGTTTGGGCAATGATACATTGTTTGTGTTTCCCAAACATCTCTACCTGTTCCACCTTCGAAAGAAAACAATGCGGTTTTGTCAATTGGGCATTTTGAGGGAGTTATATATTCATCTCTTCCGAGCGCGTAGATTTTTGGCTTTCCAGCATATATACTGATAAAGTTTATTTGAACGAGTTTATTTTCAGACATCTTTTATTTCATGCATAGGGCTCCTTCTTTTATCCATGAATATGCAACTGTTCCATCTTGGAAAACAACAAGCTGCCTTACAAAATCTTTTTTGGGATCATGTTTAGTAACATAATCTGTAATTCTGAGTATATTGCCCTTGTAATCATAAACTCCCCCACCCCATTCATGGCCATGGCATAATTTTGCATTATTATGCAGCCACATTCTTATACCAAACATTCCGAACCTTGAGGGGGTATGTTCTGTTCTGGTTCCATCAGGATTTCCTATTGGCCAAGAAGTTATATTATCAATGCCCTTATCAATAAGATTGTTCACTGCCATTTTATATTTCTTAGAATTATCAACCCCATTTCTTCTGAGCAATAAAGTCCCCCTAATACCAAGACCCTGTTCACGAACATTTTTGATTATTTCTCTGAAATCAGGATATTTATTGAGATTGTAAGCTCGAGCTTGCTCTTCTTCATTTTCAGAATGAATGGATAAGGCAATATTTGTCAATCCCAAATCTTTCCATGCTTCAAGATGTTCTCTGCAAAAATCCCTGTCTCCCAATAAAATTCCATTTGTGAATAAATTTACATTGGGAAAATATGCTCCCTCTCTTGCACATTTTTGATAAACTTCTAGGGCTTTAGTTAAAGAATCTGGATCGCATGTCGGCTCTCCGCTTCCAGTCAAGGATAATGACCATCCACCATATCTTGAAGATAACTTGATGGCAGCTTCTAAATTTTTGTAATAATTACTGTTTTCCTTTGCCTGAGGTCTTAAATATTTGCCTGCGCAAAAGTTGCAATTAGCATTGCAAGACCCATCTCCTACTAATGCCGATACACTATATATTTTTTCTATGCATGCCATTATTTTATTTTTCTATACCCACAAGAGTTTATTTGTTCAGAATCAATATAAGAGTCATCGTAACTATGTCCAGTAGGATACCAAACATTTCCTACACACCCGTTTTTATTTTTTCTGCAATATGCAAACTCTCCTCTTCGGTGAGTTTCTAATCTGGCAAATTTACAAAGTTTTTCTAGTGTTTTTTTATCCATTTTTTAAAATCTCCTGATAACTTCTTTTTTCAATGTCCTTTTCTTCTAAACCAAAGAATGTCATTGCTTTTTCAATATTTTTTGAGTTTTTTGCTTCAATTTCAACAAAATAACCTTTCTGAGTGCAATCTAAGAATATCCTGCATTGTCCAAAATTAAATTGAGCTCTGTTCTTGTCATAATAAAGAGTTTCATTCATGCCTATTTTTCCAAAAATCTTTCTTAATACTTTAAATTGTTCTTCCCCTTCTAAAGAAATTTCTATTTCTTCTCTTGAACCAAATTTATCTTTAATTCTTTCACCCTTGTAGGTAATCACAGTATTGCCTTTTTCCTGCCTTAATCTAAGAAATCCGGCCCTGTTTTGATAGATAAGATTTGTTTGATTAAAATATTCAGGATTACCAAAAAAAGAAGCTATTCCCTCTAATTTATTTTCTTTAACTCTTATTTTTACCTCTGTTTCTTTCATTTTATTTTCTCCAAAATATAGTCTGTTCTTTCTTCGATAGGCATTATTGGAACTTTTGTTAAAGAATAGCCCATTATCAGATAGGCTTCTCTTATCTTCTCGTGAACTTTTTGTGCTTCCCTCTCATCTCCTTCCACCCTTATACCATCTTTTTGAAGCGGGAATCTATCAAGGAAAAATATTTTAGAATATCTGTTTCTTAAATCATAACTATTCACGTTGAAGGGAATATACTTAAGATATAACAAAGAGTAAGCAATTCCATCTATCGTGCTTCTGTCTAGAAAGGTTAAATCAACAATTTTTGATTCTTTCTCTACTTGTCTTTTAAAAATTTCTTCCTGGAAGAGTTCATAATCTTTATTTTCTTTATATCTCTCTTCTTGAAGAATTTCTCTTGCAACTTCCTCTAAAATGCTATACCCTCTTTTCTTAAGTTCATTTATTGTTGTACTTTTTCCACAGCATGGTCCGCCTGTAAGAACCACTTTTAATGGTCTTTTTTTGTTTGTCATACTATACTATAGACATGTCAACTATATACTTCTTACATGACAAAATCTGTCAATAGTGTTGCACAAGACTTAAATAGTATAAACTCTCCCTAGATTCATGCTGGGAAGTGAAGAAATAAAAAAAATAGAAAGTTTTGTAGCGCAAAAACCAAGAAGTGTTCAGGAAATAGCAGAATATCTAGACATGAGTTGGAGAACAGCAGATAGATATATAGAACAAATAGAAAATGATCTTGGAACCTTGCAAACTAGAGTATTCAGGGGAGGTACGCGTGGCGCCCTAAAAATTGTATACTTGGCAGGCATTGAAAAAATAAGCCATTCTGTTTTTCAGGAACAGCTTGAAAAAGATATCCTCGGTGGAAAGAAAAAAGAGGATTTTTCTTCATTTGATATATTCCAACATGTTGATAACAAAAAGAAAAATGCATGGATAAAAATGGGGGAAAATGAATCAAAGGTAAGCAGACTAAAAGAATTTGAAAATCTTTTAATGGCAGCAGAAAAACAAATTCTTTTCTTTTCAGGTAATCTCTCATTTATTAATTTTGATGATGGGAAAATTAATCTCTTTAAGGTTTTAGACTCTCTTGTAAAAAAAGGAATTAAAATAAAGGTAATCTGCCGGGTAGACATTGCAGGCAGAGAAAATATTGATAAACTGCTCTCATTAAATTTTAAATATGGAAAAGAACTAGTTGAAATAAGACATAGAGACCAGCCACTAAGAGTTACTATCATAGATAATAAGGTATGTAATCTAAAAGAGATTAAAGAGTCTACTGGAAGAGAAAAAGAATTGAATAAAAAGCTTTTTATATTCTATACAATCAAAGATAAAGACTGGATAGAATGGCTTTCTAGAATATTCTGGAAAATGTTCTCGCAATCTATTGATGCAAATAAACGTATTGAACAGATGAATAAACTAAAATGAAGACACCAAAAGAAAACATGCCGGAAGAGCCTCCGAAAGAAGCGATTTATCGGAGCGAAAAAGCGAAGAAAAGAGTAGAGGTAAGTGAATTTTCACCAATTCTTGATGCAAAGCAAACAGTAGAAATAGTTGAAAGACCCAAACCAAGATTAGAGGAAATTGAAAAAATTGAGAAGCCAGAAGTAAAACCGGAAAATAAACGCGGAAAGAAGAAAGAAGATAATCCTGAAAAATCTAAGAGTGTGAAAAAGATAAAAAAAGGGATAGTTGCTCTTAGTGGAAATTCTATTTTGATTATTACCGAAAAACCTCAGGCAGCAGCAAAAATTGCAGCAGCATTATCTGGTGGAAGAGAAAGAAAAGACTCAGATAATGGAATACCTTTTTATGAATTTAAAAAAAATGGGGAAAATCTTATTGTGGCATGTGCGGTTGGCCATTTATTTTCTCTTTCACAGGATGTAAAAGGCAGCGATTATCCTATTTTTGAAGTATCATGGAAACCTAATTTTGAGGTAAGAAAAAAAGATTTTACCAGAAAATATTACAATGCACTTACAAAGCTTGTAAAGAGAGCAAAAGAGATAATAATTGCTACAGACTATGATGTGGAAGGAGAGGTTATTGGATATAATCTTGTTAGGTTTATTGCAAATCAAAAAGATGCAAAAAGAATGAAGTTTTCTTCTCTTACTACTGATGAGCTTGAAGATGCTTATAAAAATGTTCATCCAACTATTGATTGGGGCCAGGCAATAGCAGGAGAAACGAGACATTTTATCGACTGGTATTATGGTATAAATCTTTCAAGAGCATTAATGAATAGTATAAAAACAACCGGAAAATTTAGAATTATGTCTATTGGTCGTGTTCAGGGTCCTGCATTGAATATGATTGTTGAAAAGGAGAAAGAAATTTTGGCATTTAAACCAATTCCTTTTTGGAGAGTCTTTATTGATGTAGTTGATAAAGAAAAACAAAAATTAAGATTAAAATATGTAAAAGATATTTTTGCAGAAAAAGAGCTTGCAAAGTTTGAAAAACTAAAGGGAAAAGAGGCAGAGGCTAAGACAGAAAAGACACAACAGACAATAATTCCTCCCTGTCCATTTGATTTAACGACTTTGCAGACAGAAGCATATAAGTTTTTTTATATCTCTCCTTCAAGAACACTTCAAATTGCACAACAACTTTATCTTTCTGGACTTATCTCTTATCCAAGAACAAGCAGTCAAAAGATTCCTGAAGCTATAAATCCAAAAGAGATATTAAAAAAACTTTTGAAAAATTTTCCCCAAGTTAAGTTGGCAGTAAGGCAAACGCCTGTTGAAGGTAAAAAAAGTGATCCTGCTCATCCTTCAATATCCCCTACAGGAGAATTCCAACAGCTTTCTGGTGAAGATCAGAAAATATATGAATTAATAGTAAGAAGATTTATCTCTTGTTTTTCTGCTGATGCAAAAATCGAGAACAAAACAATAACTGTTTCTTTTGAAGATTTGTTATTTAAAGAAAGAGGATTGGAAATAAAAGAAAAAGGCTGGATGGAAGTATACGATGCAAAACTTCACGAAAAAGAGCTTAGAGATATGAATGGAAAAGTTAAAATAGAAAAAGTTGAATTTGAAAAAGATGAAACAAAACCTCCGCGAAGATTTTCACCTGCTTCTATAATCTCAGAATTAGAGAAAAGGGGCTTAGGTACAAAAGCAACGCGTGCAAATATTATCGAAACACTTTATGATAGAAATTATATTACTGATAATAAGTCAATAAAAGCAACTTCTCTTGGAATAAGCCTTATTGATACATTAAGAAAACACTCTCCTGTAATAATAGATGAAAAGCTTACAAGAGATATGGAAAAGGATATGGAAAGAATAAGAGAATCCAAAAAAGATCTTGAAAAACGAGAAGAAGAGACACTGGATAAGGCAAGAAAATTATTAAAACAGATTTCAGAAGATTTTCATAAAAAAGAGAAATTGATTGGAGAAGATTTGATTAAAGCGACTCAAGAATTTTGGAAACAGCAAAATACAGATAATGAAATTGGAGAATGTCCTGCTTGTCATAAGGGTAAACTTACAATAAAGTTTTCTCCAAAAAATAAAAAGCATTTTGTTGCTTGTAATGCTTATCCTGATTGCAGAACAACTTTTTCTCTTCCACCTTTTGGATTGATTAAAAAGTTAGGAGAAAACAAGGTTTGTGAACAATGTAAGTTTCCTCTTCTGATGTGCCTTAGAAAAGGCAAGGGTCCGTGGATATTTTGCTTTAATCCTTCTTGCCCGAGCAGGCAGAATAAAGATGCTAAAGTTACTAATGGAGAAGATTCTGGGGATTCAAGTGAGAAAGGTAGTGATGATAGTGAAGAAGAATAATGCTTAAAAATAGAAAAATAATCCTAAACTTATGACAAGATTAAAAGATTGGAGAGAAGTTATTAATCAGGACTTTCCTTCAGTTGGACCAATAACTGATAAAACGGTTAGAGTAATACAAGAATGTGCTAGTTCTGGAAGATATGGACGTTATAGCGCAAGAGAAGCTATGGGAAAAATTTGGACAGATAGAGATTATGAAGAAAGAAGAAGGAGAGTATTGGCTACACCTTTACCTTAAATCACAACCAACCACGTTTCCTTAAACCTTCATTAACTATCTCAAAATCTAATTCACTTTCTTTCAGGCTTCTATGTTTATTCAATACCGCTTTTTTTCTTCCTTCACCAGACTTTAACTCAATAATGCACTTGCTCCAATAACCAGTTATATCCCCCCCAACAAGCTTGGCTTGTTTTTCTTTGCCTTCTTGGAATTCATTATCATTAATGAATCCATAATAAACCTGATTTGTTACAATTATTGGGATATTTCTGTTTCTTGAGATGCTTGCCAGAATCCTCATATGCCTTGCAAGTTTTGAATTTATTGCTTGTATGTTTTTATTTTCTTCTTTTGCTTCTGCTAACTCCAACCGATAAAGCATTGTCATTCCATCAATAATAATAAGGCCGATATTTGAATCTATTTTTATTTCTTTTAGTAATCTAGTTAAGGAATCATCTTGCTCTTCAAAATTAGTTGGTTTTAAAAGAAGAATATTTTTAAGTGATTTTTCTGTTTCTTCACCACATAATTGTTTTAATCTTTCTATAGAAAATCCACCTTCTGTATCTACAAAAATAACTTTATTTCCTTTTTTTGCTTGACTTGCTGCAGCCATCATGCAAAAGTTAGTCTTGCCGCTTCCAGCAGGACCATATATCATTGTTATGATGTCTTTATCATAGCCGCCATCAAGCCATTTGTTCAAGTCATGGCTGCCAGTAGAGATTTTGTTTTTATGTTCTTCCATGGAAGTATAAGAAAAAAGGTAGTTTTAAGGATTATTATATAAGAAACATGTTAATTATTTGTATACTACTTGACTCATCCATAATTGTTTTAGAACATTAGTATCTCCGCCGGTAAGAACACTTAAATTATGAACTTCATAATTAACTCCACCTAAAGAAATTTTATACTCCGTAGGTACATCTTTTTTTTCATCGTCTTTAGGATTAAACTTGCAAAACTTATATAATTGATCCTTATTTTTTCTTGCGTGAGCAAATATCTCTCCTAAAAGATGGTCATTTTGAATAAAGCCAATCTTTGGTTTAAATGTTTGATGATCTCCGAAACTATCTGAATGTACAATAAACTCCTGATTTCCTTCTAACCTTGACATGAATAATGGAAAATCTCCATAATTAGAATTATGTGCAATTGGAGAATAATTATGAATAATATCAAAACTGGTATAAGTAAAACCTCCGGTAGTTCTAATCTCAGTATATCCTTTATCGGTAATAGCCTTTTCTTTAAGTGAACTATTAAATTTTTCAGATAAATTTGGAAGTTGTTCAGGAGAGCAGATATGGGTTGTAATTTCTAATCTGGGGCCTATTCCAATTGCCCTCTTGCCCGCATCAATCAAATGTCCACCAAGACTTAATGCTGTGATGCCTAAAACTGCTCCAGCAAGACCTGATAAAAAACCTACTTTTATTGTTCTGTCCATTTAGAAAAATAGCAGAATGTGTTTTTAAGGATTATTATACTAAACAATTAAACAAAAACATGATACTTAGCTTGAGCATAACTTTTTGCTCTCGCAATCCTATAAGCTTCAATTACGGGAGCAATTGCCTCTTCTACTTTTCTGCAATGGGCTTCCCAATCAAATTTATCTAACGCCCTTTGCAAATCTGCAGGAGTTAATATTCTATCATCTTTAACATTATTAGAAATATCTTTTTGCATATTACTTAACTGCTTTCTTAAAATCATCTAATAGCTTGTCTGTATCTTTTTCTGCAGCATCAGCAGCATCTTCTAATGCTTTTTTTGCTGTTTTTCCTTTTGTAATTATCTCAAAAATAACTGGTTTTTCAGGATTTTCCCTTTTCCATGCAGCCAATTCTACTGAACTATCTTCATTAAGGTAGCTTCTAAGCAATTCAGCTATTGTTTGGTTATCTAATTCAATCTTAAGATTATTCTTTTCATCCTTGAGAATTTTAACTTCCATATTTTAAATCAGAAATGAGTATTTATAAAACTTGCTATGGTTCTTTGTCTTCGTCAACAACTTCAATATCTTTGCCCTTAAATGCTCTATCTTTTTCCTCTTTTATCTTAACAAGCTCATAAATTGAAGGAACCTTGCCCTTAATTTGCTTTTTTTCAATTGTGTTAATAGATTTTAAGCCATTTAGTGGCAGGGTTTCCTCTTTCCCGAAATTATCCAGTTGTTCTTTTCCAACATCATATCTTGTCTTATTACTAAAATCTCTTTCTACCCTTTCATCTTTCTTCATAAGCTCAGCAAGAGGAACATTTTCAACAAAAGTTTCATCAATACCTCTTAATCCTGCTTGTTCAATCATTTCTTTTTTTAGCGCTTCTCTTTTTTTATGTTCTTCTATTTTTTCTTCTTCCAATAATAGTCTCTCTTTTTCTCCAAGATCCTTTCTTCTTTTTTCAAATTCGTTTTCTCTAAGCATTAACTCTCTTGGGTCAGGTTTTATTAATCTCACACCAAAATACTGTTCTAATTTTTTTATCAAATTAAGATAGTTTCCCTGTAATTTGTTTTGTTCAACCATTTTTATGGACATTTCGCTTTCTCCTATGGCCTCTCCAAGTTGTTTTGCAGTAATTTTTCTTTTTCTCCTCATATAAAGAACTATCCAGTGAAAATTATCAACAAGTCTTACTGGCTTTTGATTTGGTCTTTCAATAGAAGGATTTTCTTCAAGTCTCTTTATTTCTTCTGCAATAGTTATTTTTTTCTTTTCAGGTTGTTTTATTCCTGCAAGCCGCATCATTCTGTTCTTTATACTTTCTGTTCTTTCAGAATACTTTATTTGTTCAATGGTAGGAGTTTTTAGAACCGGAATATTATCTATCAGAGAACATCTTTCACATACCTTTGCTGAACCTCCAGCATATATCCCATCAAGAAGCTCTACTTCTTCTTCGCTTCTTTTGCATCGTATGCATCTTTCCATGATATTAAGAAAAAGGAGGTATTTTTATTCATTTGTATGGGGGAGTATAGATTAGATGAATCTTAGATTATGTCCACCATTTTATTACTAACATGTATGAACCCCCAAAGTTTCATTGAAAATTCTTTTTCATAATTACAATGATAGGCCTTATGGCTTATCTGATTAAACATGCCATAGATTGTAAGATTCATGGATTTTAAGACATCTGTGTTTTTTCTATTTAGAGATAGTTGCGGTGATTTGAAAATAATCGGATAATATCCAAAGCATTTCTTGAATTCTTCCATACCTTTTTCTATATATGATTCAGTCTGTATTTCATAGAATTCATTATAAGTATGATAAACTCCATGCATCCCAAGAGTCTTATTTAGACTTAAAATATTTTCACACCAGGTTTTATTTTCTGCTATAGACCGGTTATTATACAGAGGAATGACCCAAAGCGTTTCACTTTTTTCAATTATGCCATTTTCACAGAAAATTTCCGGGCCTATATCATCAACTTGTCTTGGAAGAATTAACCTAAGAATCCAAATAAGGCAAAGAATAACCCATATTGTAATAAGAATTATAACAACTATTCGGGTGGCTTTCATATCAGTTTAGATAAGAGTCTATCTTTTTCAGATCTTCAAAATTATCTACCTTAAAGCTTTCATCAACTAAAATCATTGGCAGTGAATCAATATTATACATGGATCTTAAACTATCTATAGAACTTATTTCAAGGTTTCCTGAAATAGGGATTAATATAATATTATCTCCTTCCCTCTCTTTTAATTCTCCCAAGTATTTTGAGAAAACATTTTGCTTTGATTGTGTTTCTATTTCTGTGGGATTATATTCATAGAAATATACGACTCTATGAAATTTGTTATCACATTTTTCTTTTATTTTTAGTGAGTTTGACCATAAAACCGCCCTTAATAAGTCATATTTCTTGTGTTGAATTTGTATACTCTCGCTTAAATCTGCTGACCCCTCGTACCTATCCAGGATTTTTGACTCATTATAGGCTCTATCTGCTAAACTTATTATGCTTTCAATAGAAGTATTACAATTTATATCTTGGAGGGAGATTAAATTGCTTTGTACTTGAATGTCTAATAGATTAAACTCTAATTGCTGATAGACTGATATAATCTTACTTGTTCTACTGGATTCAAGAAGATACCCTAAAAATAAGCCTGATGCAAATATAAATATTGCCAACAGCAATGCTTCCCAAAATACATTTTTTTGATTCATTTTATTTTATCTCCATTTTCTTTTGCCTGTAATTAATTCCCATGTGGATATTATTAAAACTATGGGGTATATCAAAAGATATACTAGCATATAAAAAAGAAGGTTAAAAAAACTTTGCTTTCCTCCAGCATTATCTTTCATGACTGCAAGCGTAAAGAAAGTGAATATAAAGAACAGAGAAAAGAGGATAATCCCGAAATAATTCAAAACGCCCGGAGTAATATATATCTCATTCATCGTCATAATAGGAACCCCTACACCAACACTATAATGGACGATAAGATAGTTTGAAATTATCCCTCTGATAAATACATATAGGAAAATACCAATTCCAACTAAACCTAAAACCAGGCCCAGGGAAAAGAACCACCATATGAAATATCCTAACATTGTTTTATTTCTTAGTGGGGCATTTTTGTATTTTATTATACACTGAAGTCCGCCTATTCCCCATCTTACTCTTTGTCTAAACCAGGGTTTTACTTTATCAGGTGTTTGTGTTGCAACTAATGAATTGAGGCTCATTCTTACTTTCCATCCATTATGAATTAAATGCCAAGTTGCTTCAATATCTTCAGTCATATTCTTTGTATCAAAACCACCAATATCTTCAAGAGCTTCTTTTCTGTATAATGCAAGTGGGCCAGGAACAACATAAATCGCATCTATATACTCCAAAAGTTTTCTTGTAAAAGCAATCACCTTATATTCAATTAATTGAAGTTTCTCAAGAAAGGTGCTCTTATTTCTTGGAATGCATGGAATAGTTGCTACTCCCACACGAGGATCATCAAAGTATCCTACAATATTAGAAAGAGAATCGTTTGAAGGGAAACTATCTGAATCAACTACTGCAATCAATTCTCCTTTACAAAGTTTTATTGCTTTATTTAAACTATCTGCTTTTCCTGAATTTGTTTTATTGAGTATTTTTAATCGTGGATATTTTATTTTTAATTCTTTAAGAATTTCAAAAGTATTGTCTGTACTCCCATCATTTATCGCTATAACTTCCAGGATATTGTTATAATTGATTTCAAATATGGATTTTATTGTATCTTTTATTGTTAATCCTTCATTATAAATAGGAACTAAAAAAGAGATAGAATATTCTTTTGTTATTTTTGGTGAATCGAATAAAACATTCCTATTTTTTAAATATAGGAGAATGGTCATAAGCAAAAGATAAAAAGAAACAAACATATACGTAAAATAAGTTATCGCTAATGTTTTCATTTTAACTAAAAATTAATCTTCATTCCCTTTTAATTTTTCATCAGTCTCCGTTTTTTGTTCTTTTGTATTAGAATTTTCTCTAAGTTCAAGTTCTTCTTCATTTTTACCATTCGCTTTTTTTTCAACATGGAAATACTCATAAAAGTTTTCAGTTAGCGAAAGTTCTAATGTGTGGCCTGCTCTTTTTGTTTTTACAAGCCCAACATCAATGTAATGCTTGATATGGTCATAGGCCTTATTGCCCCTTATCTTTATTATAACACTTTGTTTTACCGGCTGTTTGTAAGCGATTATAGCCAGGGTTTCCTGTTCTGCTTTTGAGAATTCTGCCTTGCCTGTAGCAAAACGATTTATCATATCAGAATACTCTTGTTTTATGTCCATTTTCCATAATTCATCTTTATTCAGGAATTCAATTGCAGAGTCAATATTTTGGTATTTTTCTTGCAGTTTAACAAGAAGTTCCTTTAGGATGAGAGGATTTATGTCTGTTAGTTCAACAAGCTCCTTTACAGAAAGATATCTGGCTGAGATAAATAATGCTGCTTCAATCTTTTTAAGATTTTTTATTTCTATTTGCTTGTCTAATTCTTCTTGACTTTGAGATGTTAGTTCCATTTGTCCCTGTTTTTGTTATGAATATGCTGGATATATTAAGAATTGGGTATTTTAAAGGTTTATTCTCTTAAATGATTACACATTCGCCGCATATCTTAATATCGCACCTATTCCTGAAAGATGAAAGAATGACATGCCTTCTTCTGTTTCAGTGGATATCATTTCTATACTTGCCCCGATATCTTCTGCTTTTTTTATAAGATCTTTTACTTGTTCTTTTGGAAGCTTTTTGCTTAAGTATAATGTATCCACTGCTGCCATTTCAAGATATTTTTTCACAGGTTCTAATCCATATGCTATTTTTGTTTTTTCTTTACCGAGCATTGAAAAAAATCTTTCCATTAACTTTTTCTCCTTAATAATTTCTTGTTGTGCTAGTATATCTCCACTTGCTTCAACAAGTAGATCTATTCCATGTTCATCAGCATAACCAATATCTTTCATGCCTATAATTTTTTCTTTTAAAGCTGTCACAAGATTCCCTTCTTTAACAAAATCATCTTTTGTAGGCATTGGTCCACCAATGATAATTCCCTTAAGATTTTTCATATCAAAAAATTGCGCTTTTAATGCTTCTGCACATTTTCTGAAGAATTCAATTGCAGTATTCTCTATAATTCTACTATAACGTGCTGCACTCTGGCCACCAGCTCTTATTTTTCCAGGTATGAATGATTCAAGATGCTGAAGTATTTTTATTCTCTTTCCCTCTAAGACCCCGATTGTTGCTTCTTTTCTTTCAATGACAAATAATCCATAGACATCTTTAATTTCTACTAGTTCTTTTAATGGTTCAACAATAAAAACTTGGTCACATCTGTAAAGTCTAATTCCCATTTCTTCCGGTGGTTGAAATGCCCATATTCTCATGTCTTCTTGACCTTCAACAGAAGAAACATTACCAGAATAAACTGCAATTCCGTTAGGGGGAGTTGTTTGGCCAAGCATTCTTAATTGTCTAACTATTCTTTCGATTGCTTCTATAACATTTTTTTGAGTTGTTCTACTTTTTATGTTTCTTGCAGTAGATTTTTCTGATTCTAATTGATCTATTACAACATTAAGATTAGAACCTGCTGGTACGAGCACTGTTACAAGTTCAGTATGTCTTCCCCTAATTTTTTCTAGTTCTTCGATTATGTCTGCGAGTTCTTCTCTTGTAACCGGTTTTGTTTCTAGTTTTTCTGCCATGTGTTAGTTATAGTAGGTATTATTAAAGAATGTATTTAGGTATTTAAAACTGAGTCAAATAAATTCAACACTAAAGCTTTTATCTTCTTTTATCTCTTTAGAACAAGTTACTGCCTTTAGATCATCAAGTGTACTTTCTAAAAGTTTTTTATCTTCTTTAGAAATTGTAAGAATAATCTCAGTTTTCATACTTTTTTTCGCTTCGCTTTTTGCTTTTCTTACTGCTTCAAGTATTTCAACAAATTTACTCCAGATTTTTTCATCATTTTTATCAATTTTTATATCAAACTCTTTTGGCCAGGATGAAATATGAACACTTTTTTCTTTTTCTTGTGATTTAAAATATTTTTGATAAACTTCTTCCGTTATAAATGGAATTATCGGAGCTATAAGTTTGATTATTGTTAAAAGAGAATTATACAAGACGTATTTTGCAGATTCTTTTTCTTCTTCTGTGCCATTATAAACTCTATACTTCACAATTTCGAGATAATTATCACAAAAACTTTTCCAGAAAAAACTATCTGTATCTAGCTTAACTTTTGAATATTCATAATTAGAAAAGTTTTCGGTTGATGAATTTATGATTTGATTTAACTCATTTAAGAAAAGCTTGTCAATTTTATGAAGTTTCTTCGGTTTTTTATTTTGATATTCTCCCATGTTCATAAAAACAAATTTTGTTGCATTCCATAATTTTGTTACGAACTTTTTCCCTGTTACAAGATCTTTTTCTTGATAATCTAGATCTTCTCCCAGTTTAGATGAAGCAGCCCAATATCTCATTGCATCTGCCCCATAATTTTCTAATACAATTTTTGGTTCAATAATATTTCCCTTACTTTTGCTCATTTTATCTCCGCCAAGAGAAACATTACCGGAAACAACAATATCTTTCCATGGAATTTCTTTTTCATGCAGATATGCTTTTACAATAGTGTAAAATGCCCATGTTCGAATAATATCATGGGCTTGAGGCCTTAGTGAAAATGGAATTTTTGTTTTTTCTTTTGAGAGTGATGCCGCAATTTGTGGACTTAGGGAAGAAGTCATCCAGGTATCTAAAACCATTTTTTCTGCGATTGCTTCGGTTTTGCATTTAGGACATTTCTTTTGAGTCTGAAGAGGATCAATTGGTAGCTCTTTTTCTTCAGGTAAAATTATCTCATTGCATTTCTCACATTCCCAGACAGGAATGGGGACTCCAAAATGCCTATTTCGTGATATATTCCAATCCCACTCTAATCCACTAACCCAGTTCTCATATCTTTTGAACATAAATTCTGGATGCCATTTGACTTTTTTACCTTGTTCCATAAGTTTTTCTTTTATATCCAGAATTTTTATAAACCATTGATTTGTAGGAAGAATTTCTATTTCAGTACCACATTTATCATGAACATTTACTACATGATTAATTGATTTTTGTTCAGTGATTAAGTTTGCATTTTTTAAATCTTCAAGAATTTTTTTTCTCGCAGCTTTTATTTTTAAACCATTATAATTTCCAAAGTTGATAATACCATTTTTATTGATTATAATTTTCGGATTGAGTTTATATTTATTTACTGATTGAGAATCATATTTGTCTCCATAGGAACAAATCATTAAAACTCCTGTTCCTTTATCTGGTTGAGCTGATTCGTCAGCAATAATCGGAACCTCAAAATTAAATAATGGTACTTTTGCCTTTTTTCCAATTATGTGTTTATATTTTTGGTCTTCAGGATTCACAAAAACAGCAACACATGCCGGAAGCAACTCAGGTCTTGTTGTCGCCACGAGAAGGTCTTTTCCATTAGCAGAGAATTTTAATGTTGTAAAAAAACTTGGTTGTTCTTTGTCTTCCATTTCAGCTTGCGCAATTGAAGTCTGGCATTCACAACACCAAAGAGTTGGAAATTCTTTTTTGTAAATATCCTTTTGTTTGAAAAGTTCTATAAATGATTTTTGGGATATTTTTTGTGCATTTTTGTCTATTGTTGAATAATAAGTTTCAAAATCTGCACTCATTCCAATATCTTTCCAATCTTGTATAAACCCATTAGTTGTTTCTTTAAGAGTTTTGAGACAAAGTTCAATAAATTTTGCTCGAGACATGTCTGTGCTTTTTACATTATTGGTTTTTTCTACAAACCTTTCAGTAGGTAACCCATTATCATCTGTTCCAAAAGGGTAAAATACATTTTCGCCAAGCATTCTTCTAAATCTGGCTATGAAGTCTTGCTGAGAATATGAAAAAGCATGACCTATATGCATTTTGCCAGAGATGTAGGGTGGAGGAGTATCAATAGAATAAATCTTCTTTTTGCTTAGTGGATTAAACTTAAATATTTTATTATCTAACCAAAATTTAAGTATTCTTTTTTCTGCTTCCTTAAAATCATAGTTCTCATTATTAACACTGCCCTTGTTATCCATAACATTTTTAAACAACCTTATATTTTAAACCTTATGGCAGACAATATTATGACCCCATCCGGATCTGGAGGAATTATAAGATATGATGAAGAATATCCTAGCAGGTTTATGCTAAAACCAGAGTATATTATTATTTTTATTGTACTTGTTGTTATAGGTATGGCTGTCTTAAAATTATTCTTTTAACTAACTAAAATGATACCTGGATTAGACCCTAAAAAAATGGCTGCAATGATGAAGCAGATGGGAATAAAACAAGAAGAGATTTCTGCAAATCGTGTTGTAATTGAACAAGATGATGGAAAAATAATAATCAATAACCCCTCTGTTTTAAAGGTGAATATGCAGGGAAATGTTAATTTTCAGATTTCAGGGGATATTGAAGAACAGAAAGATGTTGAAGAAAGTTCAGAAGAAAAGTTGAAAGAAGATATTAAGACAATTGTTGAGCAGACAGGTGTTTCGGAAGATATTGCTGCGATAGAGTTAGAGAAGAATGATGGAGATATTGCTGCGACGATTATAGGCTTGAGTAAGTAGAGATTATAGTTTTCTTTATACATCAAAAATGCTCTTTGTTTATGCTATTGTTAACTTTCAGAAAGCAAAGGCATTTTTGGGGCTTCAGAAATCTCTGGTTTCTGATAGTGCTCAGAATCTAACGATTCTGACATGTTCAAGAACCCAGACAGCCAATATTTTATAGGGGGTTCTTGACATAAATCCTTATTAACAACTAAATCCTTCTTGTTAAGATGATGCCTCCACAAATTCCAAAATATCTTGAAAGTCTTGAAAAGTCCAGGAGAAGTAGAAAAATCGCAGATCATATGGCATATATGACCTATCCTATGATGGGAGATAAACGTCTTCTTTTAAAAATAGTAGATGAAATTTATTGTGCTCTTATTGGATCCATGAATGCAATATTGCAATATGAATACTTAAAAAAAAGAATAAACTTATCTGATGACGCAGATTATAATCTTAAGCTTATTTTTGAAAAATGTGCTCAGAGATATGGTATTTCTAATGAAGATATTTATTCCATTAGAGAGTTTTTTTCTTTATATGAACAACATAAAAAAAGTCCAATAGAGTTTCAGAGAAAGGATAAGGTGGTTTTAATGTCTGACGATTTTAGAACAAAGATAATTGATTTGGAAAAAATAAAGAAATATATCTTTCTAGTAAGGAAAATTGAGGAAAAAGCAGGCTTTGTTTTTAGTCAGGGGTTTTGAACTATAAGAAAAAGATATAAATACTAGTTTATGCACCCTTCTCTTGTCCAAATTGCTTTGAAAAAGAGGATTGAAAACATAAAATACATTCACAAATAGCCAAAATGCTGGAACAAATCATAAAAGAAAAAACAAGCGCAGACCATTTACTTTATGTAAGCTTAAAATATACGAAGACCTGTGATGTAATTTTAAACTTAATAAGACGATGGGCGGTGATGATTGGTGCTTCTGTTGATGGTCTTCTTCTTCAAGCTAAAAAAAATAAAAAGCTAAAAGTAATTCCTGTTGCACCAAGACAAAAAATAGAACTTGTTAAAAAAACATTCAAAAATTCTCCGGAAATAATGACAATAATGGAGCTTTATGAATTTTTTAAAAGAGTTGATAATCTAAATAAAAAGAGAGAGTTTGAATTTAGAAAAAACGTGCGTCTTGTTGTTCATGATAATGGAAAAGAAGTGATAATTGATCTGGAAAAGTTAAAAGAATACTCGAAAAATTTAGATATATTCATCGAGTATATTAAGAAATATCTTGCTTAGATTAATTTAGGATTAAGCTTAAGATTTATAAAGAAAGTTTCTTTTAAAAAAGAAGCTTTAAGTAAGAAAAGTAGAAATAGAAAAAACATGGGAAAAGTATATGTGGTGATATCTGGAAAAGGGGGGGTGGGTAAGACTACTTCTGCAATAAATATAGGTTCTTATATGAATACTCTTGGAAAAGAAGTGATAATTGTTGATGCAAATCTTACAACTCCAAATGTAGGTTTGCATTTTGGTTCTCCTATTGCTCCAATAACTTTAAATCATGTCCTTTCTGGAAAAGCAGATATAAAGGACGCAATATATGAACACGAATCTGGGACAAAGATAATGCCCTCTTCTCTTTCTATGTCTGAATTAAAAAATATCAAGATAGAAAAACTATCTGATGTAACAAAGAAACTTAGAAAAATGGCAGACCATATAATCCTAGATTCGGCAGCAGGGCTTGGAGAAGAAGCAAAAGAAGCGATAAGCGCATCTGATGAGATAATAATTGTAACTAATCCAGAAATATGTTCTATAACTGACGCCCTGAAAACAATAAAACTTGCTGAACAAATGAAAAAAAATGTTTTGGGAGTAATAGTGACTAGACACAGGGGAGATTATTTAGACATGAAAATAGATACAATAAAAGATATGTTAGAATCTCCCATTTTGGGCATTGTTCCAGAGGAGGATTCAGTTAGAGAATCTCTTCATAGAAAAAATCCTGTGGTTTATACTCATCCAAGGAGCAAGGCTGCGAAAGCATATAAGAAGATTGTTCGGAGAATTTTAGGACCCGAGTATATTAAACGGGGACAGAGGATAGAAGAAGATGGTTTTTTCAGAAGATTTTTTAGGAAGCTGGGGTTTTGATTAAATATTTTTATTGAACTTTCCAACCGCTTTCAGCTTTTTTATCAGGACTTAATAATATAACACTTGATTCGTCACTGCTTACTGCTGCAAGAAGCATTCCTTGGCTTTCTAATCCTCTCATTTTTCTTGGTTCAAGATTAACTACAACAACAATTTGCTTTCCTATGATGTCTTCTTTTTTATAATATTTTTTTATTCCTGCGCATATTGTCCTCTTGCCTGTTTCTTTTCCTAAGTCTACTTCAAGCTTTAGAAGTTTGTCTGCACCTTCAATATCTTCTGCTTTCTTTATTGTTCCAACTCTTAATTCAACTTTCTTAAAATCATCATACTTTATTAGGTCAGCCATTTTTATTATTCCTTCAATCTTTTCGGATTTATTAATCTTTTCCTCTTTCTTTTCTTCTACATCAATCTTCTTGAACAATATTTCTGCTTTCTTTATTTTTCTATAACTTAATTGCTTTTCAATATTCTCAAATTTTATATCAAATCCAAGAAGTTTAGCAATCTTCTCAGATGTTTCTGGTATAAATGGCGAGAGAAGTATTGCTATTGACTTGATGCTATCAACAAGCTCATAGAGAATTTTTTTGTCATGTGTCTCCCAGGGTTTATTGCTTTGAACATATTCGTTGCATACATCAATGAAAGCAAAAATTTCATTCAGGGCCCTATCCAATTCGTAATTTTGCATATATTTTTCTATTTCTTTTAACTTAAGCTTTTTCAGAAGTTTGTTGTCTGTTTTTTCAATGCCATATTTTTCAGCAAGAGCACTAACTCTTGATACGAGATTTCCAAGATTATCTGCTAATTCAGAGTTGTGGCGTTGGATAAGAATATTTTCAGAATAATCTGAATCTTCAAAAACACTGCATCTTAATAAAGAATATCTCACGCTATCAGAAGAATATTTATCTATTAGGGTGATTGGGTCAATTACATTTCCTAAAGATTTAGATATTTTCTGCCCTTCAAGATTGAGATATCCATGCACGAGCAATTTTTTAGGAAGGTCTATTCCTGCAGACATGAGCATTGCAGGCCATATCACTGAATGAAACCAGTTTATTCCTTTTCCAACAACATGGAGATCAGCAGGCCAGTTTCCACTTGCCCCCGAATAATAATTTATCAATGCATCAAACCAAACATAAATTTTGAATTTTTTGTCTATTGGAGAATCTATCCCCCAGTCAAGATTCTTTCTTGCAACACATAAATCTTTCAGACCTTCTTCCCTTAGTCTTGAAAGAATTTCATTCTTTTTTGATTCTGGAATAATATAACCTGAGATGAATTTGATTAATTTTTCTTTATACTTGCTTAACTTAAAAAAATAGGTTTCTTCAGACATAATCTCTGGTGTTCGATTATGTTCTGGACATTTTCCATTGACTAGATCTTTTTCAGTGTAATATGCTTCACATCCCGTGCAGTATAATCCTTCATATTTCCCCTTATAAATTTCTCCAGTATCATAAACTTTTTTAAATATTTCCTGTGCAACTTTGATATGCCTTGTTTCTGTTGTTCTAATAAAATCATCATTGGAAATACTGAGCTTTTTACAGAGTTCAATAAAAACAGCAGTATTTGCATCAATAAATTTCTTTATTGGAATCCCCTTTTCTTTTGCAACCTGTGCATTTTTTTGAGCATTTTCATCTGTTCCAGTTAGATACCATACCTCTTCACCTAAAAGGCGATGCCATCTTGCTATAGCATCTGCTAGAGTTTTCTCATATGCATGACCTATATGGGGTCTTGCATTTACATAATCTATCGCAGTAGTTATGTAAAACTTTTTCTTACTTTTTTTTGTCTTGCTTGTTTTTTCCATACTTCAAGCAAGGAAAAAGAATATAAAAAGCTAACTCTCTTAGGAATATTACGCGCTGTTGGTTTATCGGTAGAATGAAACCTTCCCAATCGTATGAAACCCAGGTTTCCTAACAAGTCACCTTCCTTTCAAAAATGGAAAAAGGTTTAGAGCCGGGTTCAATTCCCGGACGGCGCATAAGTAGACAAAAAATAAATAAAATAAAAAATCTCGCGTTTGCATTTTTAGAATATTCGGAACTAGACCTAAATGCAACCGCTCGAAAAATAAATCAAATTAAAGAAAGTTTATCCTATTAAGATACTTCTTTCTTCGTCTCTTGCTCTTGAAATCTTTCGGCTTGCATCCATTAGCTCTGAATACATGCTTTCTGCTTTTAATTCAGAAAATCCCAAATTAGTCATTACTTCCATGTAATCTTGAGTTGTTAGTCTGCATCCGGGTTGCATTCCAAAGTAAAGAGTAGGTTCTCTTACTGTTCTTTGTTCTGCAATTAATCCCTTTAACTCTTTTCCATATTGTGGATGTCTTTCACAAAAGACTCCAATTGCTCCGCTCATTCCTCTTGCTTTCATGCCTTCTTCATCTCTGATTCTAGCATAAACTCTTTCTCCAGAATAATTATTCTCTGGTAAAGCTATATCTGCAGCAATTTTTGGTTTTTGTCTGTCTATTTTTCCAGCCATACTCTTTATGGGTATGCCGATTCTATCAATAGCAATAAGTTCAATTACTTGTCTTTCTAATGTTTCGTTTATCATTTTTGTTTACCTCCCGTATAATTTATTTAATTTAATAGTATAATGCAGAAAAAGGAGTAGATAAGATTAAGAGGTGATAAAACTCACCACAATATTTATATATCTTCTTGACTTGATTTTTCCATGGAGAGCGCAGAAAAAATAAAAGAGTATATCCGGAAAACAGGACTTACAGAAAACGAATCAAAAGTTTATACTTCTCTTTTAGAATTTGGACCAAATCCTGCGGGAGCAATAAGCAGAAAATCCGGACTGCATAGAAGAGTTGTTTATGATACGACTGAGATGCTAATAAAAAAAGGCATGATTGGGTATATTCAAAAGAACAATAAAAAACTCTTTCAGGCAAGTAATCCTAACAGAATTCTTGAACTGATAAAAGAAAAAGAAGAATCTATCCAAGATATTCTTCCAGATATGCTTAGTTTCTATAACAAAACGCAGGAAAAGGAGGAAACAAATTTTTATAAGGGGAAAAATGGATTAAAAACTGTTTTTGAAGATCAGATTGAAGAAGGCAAAGAAATTCTTATTCTTGGTGCTTCACCGCTTGCTTATGAAATAATGGATTTTTATTTTCATTGGTTTGATAAGAAGAGAATAGCTAATAAAATAAAAACAAAAATCATCTTTAATAGGGATAAGAAGGAAAAAATGAAAAAAATACCTCTCTCTGAAGTCCGCTTCCTTCCTGAAAAATACTCCTCTCCGCTTGCAGTGAATATATACGGGGACAAGGTTGCAATTATTCTTTGGAACAAAGAAAATCCCTTCGCAATTGTCATAAAACAAAAGGAGATAGCAGAGGGTTATAAAAAATATTTTGAGCTTATGTGGAAAGTAGCTAAAGAATAGACCATATGGCCCCATATTTACATTCAAACTTTTTCAATATTGTTCATTAATTCTTGAAGAGTTTGTTTATCTGTAAGGTTCGGATTTTTTTCTTTTATTTTAAGGGCCTCATTAACTGCAGCAATCGCAGATATTTTTAAATTAAGATTTAATCTGAGTGAAGACATAACGTGCTGAATAATCTTTTCTGAATTCATCTTAGGATTTGCATTTTTGTATTTTAATGCCTCACTGGCTGCAGAAATCATCATTATCTCTCTATCTTGTTTCATATCTATATTTGGATAAAGTTACTTTTAAAGATTATTGTGCTTGCCTATTATGCGGGGAAAGATTTAAAATAAGGATGCGTTTTTATATAACATGGAAGAGGAAGAAATAGTAAAGAGATATGGTCTTGATTTAGAAAAAATTAAGCAAGAGCAAGTAAAAATATCTAAACTTTTGAAGATTAGGGATATTATAGATTTTTCATTTACAGAAAAAATTGCTGCAATAGAGACTATAACTGTGAAGAATAAGATAATTTCCGCGGTCGTAGTTTGTGATAAGGAGAATAATATCATTGAACAGCAATATTTTCTTGATAAACTAAAATTTCCCTATCTCCATGAATTTCGTTCATATAGAGAAGTTGAATCTATGATTAGTGCTTTTAATAAGATTCAGGAAAGAGTAGACTTGGTTCTTTTAAGAGGTCATGGAATAACTCATCCTCGTTTAGGATTAGCGAGTCATTTTTCAATTTCTACAAATGTTCCTTCAATAGGTGTTTTTGATACACTTTTTGATGAAGATAAAATTGATGGAGAAAATATAATAAAAGAAGGAAAGAAAGTTGGCAAGGTTTTTTTAAGCAAGGAAGGCAGTACGCCTCTCTATGTAAGTCCGGGAGATAAGATTTCCATTGATTCTTCTCTTAAAATAATAAAAAAACTGATTGTTCCCCCGCATAAATTTCCAGAACCTATGCATCTAGCCCATAAGTATGTGCGTGAGATAAAAGAAGAGTTGAAGTTGTGATTTCTATTTATTGTTTTCAAAGTATTATTAATAAATGATAACCGGGGAAGTTTGGGGCGAGTAATGCAGAGTAGAATATTGAAGAAGAATTTTATTATAGACATATATTCACTTGCATAAAACTTTTAAACTCTTTCCGACTTGTAAATTTATGTTCGGAAAAAAATGCAATGGGTGCGGAAAGAGAATAAGAAAGAGTTTTTTATTCTGTCCTTTTTGCGGAAATAGTTCTATAGACAGGGCTAAAGAAGAAAAAGATTATGGGATGTTGGGCAGGAGTGACCTTAATTCAGCCCAAACACCATCAGTTCAAAATAATCCGGGCTTTCCTGGATCAAATTCATTTATGGATAAAATGCTTTCAGGGGTAATAGGAAATATGATGAAAATGGTTGAGAAAGAAATGCAAAACTCTGTAAAAAGGGATTCTACACCAAAAATTAACAATAATCCTAATCTTCAGCTTTTCATAAATGGAAAAAAAGTTAATCTCTCTAATGCGGATGGAGGAGATATAGAACCAAAGAAGCAAAAGAAAGAAAAGATAACCCTTCCTATGCCCTCTGCTGAAATTATTAAGAGAAGTGCAAAACTTCCAAGAAAAGAAGCTAAAACAAAGCTTACTCGAGAAGACGATAAAATAATTTATGAAATGGAATCTCCGGGAGTTAATTCATTTGAGAATGTTCTTATAAACAAGCTTGAAGATTCTTTTGAAGTAAAAACATTCGCTAAAGATCAGGTTTTTTTCAAAAATATTCCAATAAAACTTCCCCTCGTAAGAGCATATTTTGGAGAAGGAAAATTATTTCTTGAGTTCCAGGCAAAATAAGTATTTAGTATCAAAACCCTTATAAACATAAAACAAGTGAATTTTTTGTATGGACCCTTAGCTCAGTTGGTTAGAGCGCTGCTCTGATAAGGCAGAGGTCCGAAGTTCAACTCTTCGAGGGTCCATATTAATTCGAAAATGAGTTATGCTAAACTTTAAAAACACCCCTAATATAAAATAAACATGGCAAAAGGATTTTACAGTTATATTAAAGCAGCATGGAAAAAACCATCTGCAGAAAAGATAGCTGATACTAGAAAGAAGATGATAGCATGGAGAGCAGGAGAAAGAGTAGCAAAAATAGAAAAACCTTCTCGGCTTGATAGAGCAAGAGTTCTTGGTTATAAGGCAAAAAAAGGATTTGTTATTGCAAGAGTTACAATAGAAAGGGGTGGAAGAACAAGACCAAGACCTAGAAAGAAAAGACGAACAAGCAGACAGCATATTCAATTAACTCTTAAGATGAATTATCAATGGGTTGCAGAACAAAGAGCCCAGAGAAAATTCAGAAATCTTGAAGTTCTTAACAGTTATCTTCTTGGAAAAGATGGAAGATTTTATTTTTATGAAGTTATAATGGTTGATCCAAGTGTTCCTGAAATAAAAAGTGATAAAAATCTTAACTTTTTGTGTAAGGTTCATAATAGATTCAGAGTTTTTAGAGGATTAACTTCTGCTGCAAAGAAGAGCAGAGGACTAAGGAATAAGGGACCTGAATTGAAAGTAAGACCGAGCGTTGGTGCTTGGCATGGTAGAGGAAAGTAGTTCTTAAAAATAGATAAATTAAAATTAATAAAATAAGATTTATCCTTCAATTGTCTCAATATCTTCACTAGTAGTCTTTGTTAAATCGGTATTATAAAATTCTGACTTTTCTGGTAAGAATACTCTTATGTTCTGGATATAACTTATCTCAATTATTCCTTCATTTATGTTTGTCTCAAGAAGATGCCCGCCGCCGGTTCTTTCTTCATTCATAAAATGTAGATGATAACCGGGGACATTTATTTTTTCAGTGTAAGAGGGCAGGTAAAAGCCGACAATCGTTCCCATTGTCTCATTATCAAACACGAATTCTGGCTGAACTTTAACAACTTCTGTAAGAACAGGGTAGGGTTTTGTTTGATTTGGAACACTTCTAGTTTTTACATAACTAAAATTTCCGGTAATTTTTATAGCATAAGGAATATTTTTTGTAGGTAAGTTTGTATCTATATAACTTTCAATTTCTGAAATAGTCATTGAGCTGTTTATTTTAAGTTCTTGATCATTTTCAAAAAAGGTTACAGACGCAAATGGAGTTGTCATTCTGTTTGAAACAGAATAAACTTTTCCATCGGACTTGATTTGATAGAATTTTCCATTAAATGCCATCATTTCTCCATCAAGAGCATTAAAAGTTCCTATTCCGAAGTTTCCATGTTTTTTAAGTTGGCTAAAACTAACGCTACCATCATAAACTCCTTCTGCTAGGGCGCTAAAAGTAGATACTTGAAAGATAGTATTTTTTTCTTTGAATGGATTAAGATTTATGTCTATATTTTTATATGAAACGAGAGCATAAGCGTCGATTAAAATAATTGCGATAAATAAAACAAAAAGAAGTAATAGTATTTTAAAATTTGAGGCCTTTTTTGTTTTTGCCATATTCCTCTTGTTTTTTGCTTTTTTCATAAACTTTATGCTGATTGAAGATATAAAAGGTTTTATGGTTTGGGAAATATACAAGATAGCATAATATAGTGTTGGATTAAACTTTTTTATAGATAATTCTTTGAATAAATAACAAGAACCACATTATTCCACTGAATACTGCCACAATTGCTGAAAGATATAATTTCAAACTAAGATAAGCGATAGTAATTGCGCATAACCCTATTGTTGTTATTAAGGAAGATTGTAATGTTAAAAATCCTTTTTTTTCCTTGAATCCTCTGAAAACTTGGTATGCCAGAGAGTATCCAAAAAGAATGCTTGCGATTGCGATAACTATATCTTGCCATACCATTTTATTCCTTGTTGAATTAAGATGGCTTTAAATTACTTTCTAGTTTAATGGCAGTTGATGTGACTAAAAAATATAAAAAGCCCCCTGACTTGTTATAAAAAAGAAGGAACATGCAATATTCAAAAATCTGCGAAACTTACAAGGAACTTGAAGAAAATCCCTCTCGCTTGAAAAAAACAGAAATCCTCGCGGGATTTCTTAATAAGCTAAAAAAGGAAAAAAATAAGGAAATAATCTATCTTCTTCAGGGAAGGGTATTTCCTGATTATGAAGAAAAAGAACTTGGGATATCAACCCAGATTACAATAAAAGCGCTTTCAAAAGCAACAGGTATAGCTGAGGAAAGTATTGTAAAAAAATGGAAAAAAATAGGGGATCTTGGCGAAGTAGCAGAAGAAATAACCAAAACTAAAAAACAATCCACACTTTTTTCAAAAGAACTTTCAATAGATAAGGTACTTGAAAATATAAAAAAGCTTCCTGAATTAACTGGAAAAGGGACAGTAGATAGAAAACTTTCCCTGATATCAGAACTTCTTACGAGTGCTTCTCCAATAGAGGCAAAATATATCGCAAGAACAATCTTGAATGATATGAGAATTGGTGTAGGTGAAGGAACATTGAGGGATGCTATAATTGAATCTTGTTTTTCAGATAAGGATAAGAAAGAAGCAAGCGAGAAAATACAATCTGCTTATGACAAGTCTAATGATTTTGCAGAAGTCTTTGAAAGAGCGGCGATAGGATATAAAGAATTAGAAAAAGTAGAGCTTAATCCTGGAAAACCTCTGAGAGTTATGCTTGCTCTTAAGGCAGAAAATATCGCTGATGGTTTTGAAAGAGTCGGTAAGCCTGCTTGTTTTGAATATAAGTATGATGGTTTTAGAATGCTTATCAATAAAGATCAGAAAGGAGAGATAAAAGTCTTTACAAGAAGACTTGATGAAGTAACAAAGCAATTTCCAGAAGTAAAAGATTATGTTAAGAGTTTTGTAAAAGCAGATACATTTATTATTGATACAGAAGCAGTTGGATACAATCCTAAAACTAAAAAATATACTTCTTTTCAGGATATTTCTCAAAGAATAAAAAGAAAGCATGATATCGCCCAAATGCAAAAAGAACTTCCTATTGAAATAAATGCATTTGATATTCTTTATTATAATGGAAAATCTTTAATTGACGAACCATTCTCAAAAAGAACAGAATTGTTAAGAAAAATAATAAAGACAGAGAAATGGAAATTTAGAACATCTGAACAATTGATAACTTCTGATGAAAAAGAAGCAGAGAAGTTTTATGCAAAATCTCTTAAAGAAGGAGAAGAAGGTGTTATGATTAAAAATTTATCTTCACCTTATCATCCTGGAGCAAGAGTTGGTCATATGCTTAAATTAAAACCTGCATCAAATGAACTTGATTTGGTTATTACTGGCGCAGAATATGGAACAGGAAAAAGAGGAGGATGGATGTCAAGTTTTGATGTTTCTTGCAGGGATGAAGAAACAGGTAAGTTTTTAGAAATTGGGAAAGTTGGAACAGGAATAAAAGAGAAAACGAAAGAAGAGTCTGGAAATGAAGATGGCGTTTCATTTGATGAGCTTACAGAATTATTGAAGCCGATTATTGTTAGCGAAGATGGAAAAAATGTGAAGGTTAAGCCAAAAATTGTTATAACTATTGTTTTTCAGGAAATTCAACAATCTCCAAGTTATTCTTCTGGTTTTGCTTTAAGGTTTCCAAGACTTACCGCGCTTAGGTTAGATAGAAAGACGAGCGATATTGCAACATTGGAAGAAGTAAAAGAAGCGCATAAGAAGGCGTTTCTTAGAAGGCAGTTTTAAGATTCTATAATTTTCTCCTAGAGCCAAATTCGCGCCAGCATTTTGAGAAAGTATTCTTCGACGCTAAAATGCTAACGCCCACCGAAAGCTTTATAAACCTCCGGGGTTTAAAAGCCATATCACTATAACATGGCAAAAGACGATAATTCTCTAAAGATACAAAACATTGTTGCAACAGCTTCTTTGGGCAAAGATATTCCGCTTACAAAACTTGCAAAAACACTTCCAAATACAGAATACAATCCTGAACAATTTCCAGGACTTGTTCTCAGAGTGAAAAAACCAAAATCAGCGGTTCTTGTTTTTTCTTCAGGAAATCTTGTATGCACTGGAACAAAATCTACTGCTCAAGTAAGAGAAGTAATAAGAGAAGTTATAAAACAGCTTAGAAAAATTAGTGTTAGAATAAAAATTGTTCCTAAAATAACTGTTCAGAATATTGTTGCTTCAGGAAGTATAAATATGAACCTTAATCTTAATTATCTTGCTCTTGAATTAGAGAATACAGAGTATGAGCCAGAGCAATTTCCAGGACTTGTCTATAAATTGGTAGATCCAACAGCAACATTCTTGCTTTTCTCAAATGGTAAGCTTGTTTGTACTGGAACAAAGAATAGAGAACAGCTTGAAGATTCTATGAGACAATTGAATATAAAGACTAAAGAGATTGCTAGAAAGTTGAAGGCAAGCAAGTAATTAGTTCTGATATCCTTTTTCTATAATATACTTTCTATTACAGAAACCTTTAAAACAAAAAATACTTCTATATACTATTAAAATGGAACAGAAAAAAGGTGCAGAAGAGCTTATTGCAGAAGCAAAACTATTCTTTGAAACATATAAAAAAGAGATTGGAAGAAGTATTAGAGAGAACAAAAAGGTTATTTTGGTTGATTTTGATGATATTTCTGGATTTTCTCCTGAACTTGCAGAAGAACTTCTTGCATCGCCGCAAGAGATTTTGGGTTTTTTTGAAACAGCTCTTGACGAAATGGGGATTATTAAGAAAGCAAGAGTAAGACTTGTGAATCTTCCTGCTAGCCAAAATGTAAAAATAGGGCATTTAAGAGCAATACATTTGAATAAACTTCTGAGTGTTGAGGGAATAGTAAGAAAAGCTTCTGATGTAAGACCACAGGTAACCATTGCTAAGTTTGAATGTCCTTCATGTGGTACAGTCATATCTGTAATGCAGGTTGAAAAAAAATTTAGAGAGCCAACAAGATGTTCATGCGGAAGAAGAGGGCAATTTAAACTTTTAAGCAAAGAAATGGTTGATGCACAGCATCTTGTTATTGAGGATGCACCAGAATCATTAACAGGCGGAGAACAATCAAGAAGAATAAATGTTTTTATCCAAGAAGATTTAGTTGAGCCAAAAATGGAGGAGAGAACAACGCCCGGAAGCAGAGTAAGAGTTATAGGCACACTTCAAGAAGTTCCTGAACCGCTTCCTTCTGGTTCAATTTCTACTAGATTTGACTTGGCAATACAAGCTAATAATCTTATCCCACTAGAAGAAACATTTGAAGATTTAAATATCTCAGAAGAAGATGAAAGACAAATTAATGAACTTGCAGAAGATCCAAAAGTTTTTGATAAGTTATCTGCGAGTATTGCTTCAAGTATTTGGGGTTATGATGAAGTAAAAAAAGCTCTTGTTCTTCAAATGTTTAGTGGTGTAAGAAAAATAGGAAAAGATGGAAGTGTAAAAAGAGGAGATATACATGTATTTCTTATAGGAGACCCCGGGGTTGCAAAATCTATTACTTTAAAATTTATTTCTGAAATGGCACCAAAGGGAAGATATATTGTAGGTAAGGCTGCATCTGGTGCAGGTATAACTGCAACAGTTGTTCGTGATGAATTTTTAAGAGGATGGGCTCTTGAAGCAGGAGCAATGGTTCTTGCTAATAAAGGAATTGTTTGTATTGATGAAATAGAAAAAATGGATGAGAATGATAGAAGTGCGATGCATGAAGCGCTTGAACAGCAGACAGTTACTATTTCGAAAGCTAATGTTCAGGCAACACTTCAGGCACAAACCTCTGTTCTTGCTGCAGGAAATCCTAAGCTTGGAAGATTTGATCCATTTCAACCAATAGCCCAACAAATAAGTTTGCCTCCTGCACTGATAAACAGATTTGATGTTATTTTTGTTTTAAGAGATCTTCCTGATAAATTCAAGGACGAATCTATTGCAACTCATGTTCTAAGCCAGTATCAAACAGGTAACATGAATATTGCTATCCCAAGAGAGCTTTTCAGAAAATATGTAGCTTATGCAAAACAAAAAATAAAACCAATATTAACTGATGAAGCAGTAAAAGAAATAAAAGATTTTTATGTCAAGATGAGGAATTCACAAGGATTTTCTGATACACTGATGCCTCCTGTTCCTATTTCTGCAAGACAGCTTGAAGCACTTGTTAGATTATCTGAAGCCCATGCAAAAATGCGATTGTCAAAAAAAGTTACAAAAGAGGACACAAAGATAGCAATAGACATAATAAAATATTATATGATGCAGGTTGGTTTCGACCAGGAGACAAAAAGTTTTGATATTGATAGGATTGCAACAGGTATTTCAACAAGTCAGAGAAGCAAGGTTATTCTTTTAAGAGAGACGATTTCAAGATTGGAAGAAAGATTGGGAAAATATATTCCGATTGAAGAGCTTGAGAAGGAGCTTATGGGAAAGATGACAAAAGATGATATTGATGATTCGATTCAGAAGCTGATATCTTCAGGGGATGTTTTTACGCCGAGAAAAGGGTTTGTGCAGAGGATATAGAGATTTTTTTTCGATTTTGCTTTCTGAGGAAAGTTATAAACGTTTTATTAATAATCTATGCTGAACGTGGGAAGTTAATTCAGGGGTTGCAGAAGCTTAAACTTTGATTGTGCTTAATGATTAATATTTTTTACCATTCATTTTTTATCTGCTTTTCTTAACGCCGACTCTTTTGCAATATTTTCTTATTGGGCATTGACTGCACTTTGGAGAAACAGGCAAACAAATCGTCTTACCGAATAAGATAAAGATACTATTAATTTCTGTCCAATATTTTTCTGGAAGAATTTTCATTAGTTCGATTTCTGTTTGTTCTGGATTTTTTGTTTTTACCCATCCTAATCTGTTGGGAATTCTGTTCACATGAGTGTCAACAGGAATAACTTTTTTATTAAAGGCAAAACATAAAACAATATTTGCTGTTTTTGGGCCGACACCATAAAGTTTCATTAATTCTTCTTTTGTATTAGGAACATTGCCCCCATAATCTTTCAAAATTTGTTCTGATGCTAGTTTTATTGCTTTTGCTTTGTTTTTATAATAGCCAGAACTATAAATTATTTTTTCAAGATTTTTTTGTGGAAGTTTTAATATTTCTTTTGGGGTATTTGCTATTTTGAAAAGTTCTGCAGATATTTTTTCAGTTGTTTCGTCTTTTGCTCTAAGAGAAAGAAGGCAGGAGATAAGGGTTTCATAGGGCGTGAAGTTTTTGGTTTCTTTTGCTTCTCGGTTTAGGGTTGTTTTTCTTACGCCGTGCTGGGTTTTCTTTAGAAGTTCTATTGTTTTTGAGATTTGTTGGGTGGTTGGCATGATAAGAGAGTATTATGATGGTCCGCAAGGGCTCAGAAAATTAATAATTTTCTGATTCATTCAATTCTTACGAATTGAAGAGATATGAACCCCGAATAGCGTTCAAATCCCTGAAACATTAATTACCATCCTTGATGGCAAAGTGGTCCCAAGGGGATTTGAACCCCTGACAACTGCATTAAGAGTGCAGTGCTCTAACCGGGCTGAGCTATGGAACCTTAATAAAAATTTAGAGAAATCGTTTAATAAACTTATTGCTTGTGCTCTTCCTTAAGAATGCTCATATCTGGTTTATCCCAATGGTCTTTTTTAAAGTCATGATATATTCTATTGTATTCCTCTCTTGCGCATCTTAGCCCATAAATCCCTAGTTGAAAACAGTATCTTACTCCAATTGCTGCTGCCTTTAAGTCATCTGCTGGAAAAAATACTATAAGGCTTGATGGAAAAGAATCAATAAATTTATCCCCTGCTTCTGCTATTTTTAATTCTAGTCTTCCTTTTAATTCTGCTATCTCTGCATCATTTTGTTTTCTATATTTTACAAATATATCTTCATAATCTTCTTTTCCGTCAAAGGGTAGTTGTGTCTTTTTCATGTGAATATGTTGAAGAACTTCTTTTTAATTATTTCTATTTTTTGGGAATTTAAATTTTAGAATTATTTATCTATATTCTCTGCTCGAGTACCTATAATTAGAGGTTATAAAATTAGTTAGAATTATCGGTACTCTCGCCACGTATGATTGCACTTTACGCACTTGAAGAACTTAGTTTCTGCTTCATCTGCTGACCTTGTTTGTGATGTCCAGAAATAAGCTTCTTTATGTCCGCATTTAGGACAAATAGCAAAAACAACAGGCATAACACTTATTTCTTTTTCTTTGATTACAGTTACTTCTTTTTTTTCTTTCATATTTTCAGAGCTTTCTATTTTTACCTTGCCTTTAGCCATATATCCGCATCGGGCACAGCCAAAATTTTTTCTCTTTTCAATAAGAACACAACCACATTTGGGACAAAATTCCATTTAGTTGTTTGTTATCCGGGGTTTTTAAAACTTACCTAAGAATTTTATTGAATGTTTCAACGACGAATAGCTTAATCCATCCCAGATAGGGAATACGGCCCCAAGCAACACCCACAATTTGATTCTCGTTTATACTTTTCTCTTCACTAAGTTGGGCGCTGTTATGGTCTCCTTTTGTTTGTAGTGGAGAAAGAGATATTACTCTGTGAATTAGAGGATTACTTCTTCCTGCATTGAAAATAATAACATCACCAAGATTAATATCTTTTTTACCAAAGATTATCATAATATCTCCTTTCCTGAAGCCATTTTTGAATTTAAAACTTTCAAATTGTTCTTGTGTTATGTTTTTATCTTCGTACCACGCTCCGCATGTTGACCAATAGTTATCTACACTCAAAAATTTCTTTTCCAGAATTTTTTGTCCGCATATTTCGTATTCATTACTGCTCCATTCTGTACAAACAACAGTAACTTTTCCATTGATTATGATTTGTTCTGCCTGAAGACAATATTCAAGTGAATTGTGGTCCATACTTGAAGATTCTACTATTGCAAGAGGAAGAGATGTTCCAAAAATTAAACCTAATCCCGGTAGAAAAATAAGTTTGATTACTATAAACACCAATATAAGAAAAACAAGATAGCTCCACCAAGAGTCTGATTCCCAAAGCCAATTCCAAAATTTCTTCAATGAATTTTGTTTTTCTTCCTCTTTTCTTTCCATATATATTAAAGAAAGCAAGTGTTTTTAAATACTATTTCTCTGTGATTTTTGTAAAATGGATGTGTTCGTAGAAAAAGAGTTAATTGATGTTTTGAAAAATATTAATCTTAATCTGAGAGATGTTAAAAATGAACTTTGTGAGATAAAGTTGGCAATAAGGGAGATGGGCGAGGTTGTTGATGAAGAAGATGAAAAAGGTAATTTTAAGGGTGAGGAAGAAGCAGAGGAAGAAGATGATGAAGAAGTAGTAGTTGAGGAAGAAATCGTAGAAGAGAAAATAGATGAAAAAGCAGACGATGAAGAAATCGTGGAAATTAATTTGTAGAAAAATAGTAATATTCTAAGGTAATAACTACTAATTGGTATAACTTTTTATAAAGAAGATTTAAAAGAGGTTATTGCCAAATTATTTTATGGCATTAACAAAAGTTGTAAAAGAATATTATGAAGCAAGAGGACCATATCTCCAAAATATGAATTGTAATCTTGGAAGGCAAACCGGAGCACAATTAAGCCCGGCAGTAACTTTGGCAGGGGCATTAGAACAATATTCAACAAATCATGGCTCACATGATTTTCTTTTAGATATACCCTGTATTCCTGGGGGAAAAATTAATATTGTTGGGACAACATGTACAGAATCTCTTCGAATGCAAAGCGTAAATGTTTGTTTTAGTTATCTTGAAACTGCTAATCCTGAAGATGTTCAAGAAATTAGAAGTACTATCTTGTATCATGGTTTAGAGAGATTAACTTCTAAACCAGAACCGAGTAGTTGTAATCTTTAAAATTATTTCTAAAATAAACTGGGGAATTTTATCGTTCGTTTACGCAACAATATACCTCCGCCGAAACATTTAAATAGTATACATTCTGTTGTATACACAACTAAGTGTATACAAAAACCTCTCGAAGACATGAGATTTCTGTTCATTACACCTACTTTCAATTCAGGGGCTACCAGAATTGCCCCTGATTAAACTCATAAAATAAACAGATAAAAGAGAACAATTCAAAAATCAACTAAAACCTTCGGTTTTGGCCATACAAGATTTTTGAAATTCTGAAAATAAAATTTTCAGACTGTTCTTTTTGCAAAGCAAAAATAACAAAATAAAAAATAAGGAGAAAAAACAATACTCATGGAAAACGACATATTCGATAACGAAATATCATGCAAGAATTGTCATAAGACTATGAAACCAATGCTTGTGACTAAAAATGGATTTAATCTTAGAGTTTTAAAATGCGCTAAATGTAATGCGATAATTGTTCATCCTGCTGATAAGGCAGAATATGAGAACTTTATGAAACTGAAGAATAAAGAATTTGAAGTTAAGATGAGAATGGTTGGAAATAGCTATTCTGTTTCTATTCCTCGCGAGATTGTTGATTTTATGCACGACCAAGAAAATATGATGGATAATATGGTAAAAATGTGCTTTCATGATGCGAATAAATTAAGTTTAATGTTTAATACTCCAAACATGGCAGAAGATTCTGAAGGAAACAGAGTTGATTCAAGAGTTGTTAAGGCAAGAGAGATTAGAGTTGTAAGAAATAACAAACCTGTTCTTCATGTAAGACAAGTTTCTGATTCAAAACATCCTGAAAGAAATCAGACAAAAGTCTTTAGGGCAGAAAAAAGAAATAATTTTGAGGAGGAAATAGAAGATGAGTGATTATAGTAATGGTTATTTTAGTAGGGCTGCAAATGCTGGCGGAAATGGTTTTGGTTATGCTTCTCACAATAGTATGAGAAAATATGCTGCACAAAGCTATAACTCTCCCGTAAATTATAGAACTAATTCAAATAAATATAAAATTAATTAACATGGCAGAAAAAGAAACACCAAAAATTGTAAAGCTTCGTGTTGTTGAAGCACTTCAAGATGATGCTTACAAAGGGATAGCTAGGGTAGATATGGAAACAATGAAAGAGCTTGGAGTAAAAAGGGGAGAAATTATTTCTATAAAAGGTCAGAAAGAAACAGTTGCGATGGTTGATAGAGCATATCCTGCAGATGTTGGAGAAGGCATAATTAGAATAGATGGAATTTTAAGAAGAAATGCTAAGACCGGTGTTGGAGAGAGTGTGGTTATTAAAAAAGCAGAGATTAAAGAAGCAAAGAAAATTCTTATTGCTCCTGCACAGAAAGGAATAATGGTTCAGGCAGATCCTGAGACATTAAAGGCAGGACTTCTCGGAAGAGCAGTAGTTAAAGGAGATATTTTAGTTATGGGCGGTGTGCAAAGAAGAAAAGATATTATGTCAGAGGGTTTAGATATGGATGAAATTTTTGGGGATTTAGATAAAATGTTCGGTGGAGCATTGGGTGGAATGAATGGCATAAATTTTGGGGGGATACAACAGATAAAATTTATTGTAGCAAATACAAATCCGAACCAACCAGTAATAATAACTGAAAATACAGAATTACAACTTTCAAATAAAGCTGTTGAAGTTTCAGAAGATTCAAAAATTCTTGAAGTTACTTATGAAGATGTTGGTGGATTAACAGAAGAAGTTAAAAAAATTAGGGAAATGGTTGAACTTCCACTTAAACATCCTGAAATTTTTGATAGGCTGGGGATAGAACCACCAAAAGGAGTTCTTCTTCATGGACCTCCTGGAACAGGAAAGACATTACTTGCTAAAGCTGTTGCTAATGAAACAGAATCTAATTTTATTTTGCTTAATGGACCAGAAATTATGTCTAAGTTTTATGGTGAGAGTGAAAAAAGAGTAAGAGAGATTTTTGAAGAAGCAGAAAAAAATGCTCCAAGTATTATTTTTATAGATGAGATTGATGCAATTGCTCCTAAGAGAGAAGATGTCCAGGGAGAAGTTGAAAGAAGAGTTGTTTCACAATTGCTTACTATGATGGATGGATTAAAGTCTAGAGGAAGAGTCGTTGTTATTGGAGCAACAAATAGACCAAATTCACTTGATCCTGCATTAAGAAGACCTGGAAGGTTTGATAGAGAAGTTGAGATAAGTGTTCCAGATAAAGCTGGAAGGCTTTCTGTACTGAAGATACATACGAGAAATATGCCTTTAACAAAAGACGTAGATTTAGACAAACTTTCTTCTGTAACTCATGGTTTTGTTGGAGCAGATTTATCTTCACTTGCAAAAGAAGCTGCAATGAATGTTCTTAGAAAAGTTTTGCTTAAAGTTGATTTGAAGGAAGATAAAGAAATTCCTGAAGAAATTTTAAAAAATCTTAAGATTGGACAAGAAGATTTTGATGAAGCTTTGAAAGTTGTAAGACCAAGTGCTATGAGAGAAGTTTTAGTTGAAACACCAAATATAAAATGGGATGATGTTGGAGGATTAGACAAAGTTAAGCAAGAACTTAAGGAAGCTGTTGAATGGCCTCTTAAATTCCCAGATTCATTTAAGAAAATGGGAATAAGACCTCCAAGAGGATTACTTCTTTATGGACCTCCTGGAACAGGAAAGACTTTGCTTGCTAAAGCTGTTGCAAAAGAAAGTGAAGCAAATTTTATTCAGGTTAAAGGACCAAGCTTATTGAGCATGTGGGTTGGAGAAAGTGAAAAGGGAGTAAGAAAAATATTTGAAAGAGCAAGACAAGTTGCACCTTGTATAATTTTCTTTGATGAGATAGATTCACTAGCAGGCAAGAGGGGAGGAATGGAAACAGGAAACAAAGTTACAGAACATGTACTGAATCAGATTCTTTCTGAGATGGATGGAATAGAAGAAAATAATGATCTTGTTGTTATAGGCGCAACAAACAGGCCAGATATGCTTGATCCTGCGATACTAAGGCCGGGAAGATTTGACAGAATATTGTTAGTTGGACCTACTGACAAGAAAGGAAGATTAGAAATTTTTAAGATACACACAAAAAATATGCCTCTTGCAAAAGATGTTGACATCCAAGAATTAGCGGAAAAGACAGACGGCTATGTTGGAAGCGATATTGAAGGATTATGCAGAGAAGCAGCAATGCTTGCTTTGAGAAAAGATATCAAAGCAGATAAGGTTAAAGCAGAACATTTTGAAGAAGCAATGGGAAAAGTTAAGCCGAGCGTTACAAAATCGGATATTGAAAGATATAAGAAAGTTGAAGAAAATTATCTTAAGTCTGCAAAGGCGGCGTTGGAGAATAATGCGGCGTATTTGGGGTAAATTATAATTCTCTAATCTTTTAACCGCAAGCACTATATAGGGTATTTTCTTGATATATCTGCTAATGGAAGACGACATAATAACAAAAGCTTTTGAATCAATCGGCATACCTAAAATGCAGACAATGGTTTATCTAGACCTTTTGAAAAATAAAGAATCTACTGCAACAGAAGTTTCAAAAAGGACAAAGATGCATAGGGCTAATGTATATGATACTCTAACAAAACTTAAGGAAAGAAATCTTGTATTTTTATCCAATAAAGAAGGAAAGCAGGTATTTGCTTCCTTGCCAACAGATTTGATTGTTAATCAAGAAAAAGATAAATTAGAAAGTTTAAAATTAGCAATGAATTATATAAAAACAACATATGTATCTGGACAAACGCCGAAGGTTTATACTCTTGAAGGATTAAATGCTATAAGAAGCATTTTGTTTGGTTTGCTTGAAAAGAAATCAGATATTTGGATTTATGGAATTGCGGAAAATGAGAGCATAATCAATGTTCTTAATGATAAATTAATGCATTCTTTCCATATTGAAAGATTAAAGAGGCAAATTGAACTCAAATTACTTTTTTATAAGATTAATCCTGAAGAAGTTAAAACCCTTAGTAATCTAAAATTCACAGAAGCAAGACTCTTGCCCAAATCTCAACAATCAAAAACTTCTCAAATAACTCAAATAGTTTGTGATAGCTCTGTTTATATTACCCTTTGGATACATCCGATTTATACAATTGTAATCGAAAATGACATTATTGCAAAAGAATATATGGATCTTTATCATATTCTCTGGGATCATTCAAAAAAAGTGGTATAATTTTTACTTATAGTGCCTTTTCTTCTATCCGTTTGTATGCTTCGCTACTGCGTTACCCTATATACTCTCTTTATTAGAATTTATTAAAGCAATGGCAACCATACAAAGAACGAAGAACGATAGAGCAACAACAGACAGAAGAGATATGGCTGATAAGATTAAAAGAGATAATAGAATTAGAAGCGATGAATTAACTGCAGAAAGAAGAGATAGGGCAGATAAGGCAATGGAAGAGAATAGATCAAGAAACGATGAGATGACTATTAATAGAAGGAGAATAAATGATAGAAATCCATGGAGAACTTTAGCAATATGGTTATTATTAGCTGCTTTGGTAACCGGGGCATATTTAATTTTTAGATAAAACAAACATGACAAAACTAGAAAATAATGTAGAAAAATTGAATTCTTTAATTAAAGCGGGTAAGAGTGCAGAGGCCTTTGAAAAATATTATCATGATGATGTAATTATTCAAGTTAATGGAAATAAGCCAATAATCGGAAAAGAACCTAATCGAAAAAGAGAAATGATATTTCTTCAAGAAATAGAAAAATTAAATAGTGCTGAAATAAAATCAGTTACTTTTGGTGGGACTGATGATAATGTTTCAATGACAGAGTGGGCTATAAATATTGAAAGTAAAGAAGGAATAGAAAAAATAATCTATCGTGTAAATGTTCAACATTGGAAGGATGATAAAATAATAAATGAAAAATTATATTTTTGCGGAGATCAAAAATTCTGATTGAAAACGTATGGTGTCATACAGCGCCACGCTATATACCCCCCAATCTTACTTACTCTAATATAATGGAAAACAAAATGAACAAAAAAGCAGTAGGAAGTTGGTTGATTTTAGCAATATTATTTTTAATAATAGCGATAGTTGCAGGAATATTTGGATTAGGACTTATTTCAGGAGTTTCATTTTGGCTTGCAAAATGGTTGGCGATAATATTTATGATATTATTCATAATCTCAGTAATAGCACATACAATAAAAGCCGCCTAAGCTAGACTAGATTTTTTATTAATAGTTTTTGATTATACTAAATAGAATGAATTAAAATGGAACAAACAAAAGAAGACAAATTAGATGAAATTACAAGTTGTATAAATCAAAAAGATAGTTTGTACTATATACCTACAAAGCATTCAAAAGCTTTTGAAGAAAAAAGTAAGGCAGAAGGAAAGAGTACAATACCTATAATGACTTATGGAGATTATATTATCTACTTAAAGGCTAATTATGCTGACCTTCCAAAGATTGCTTTATCTAAGTTCAATTATACTTCCGGAACATTTGAGAAGAAATGGGGGCCAGATCATAAGACAATTGTGCTTACTCCGAATCACTCAAGTATTAGAAAAGTTGAAATAGAAATTCAGGGAATAGATATTCATAATATGAAGCTACTGCCTGACAAGACTGGAGATGTTATTGAAGATATTGCTAAGATAAAAATAACAAGACATTATCGATTTGAAGAAGGAGATTCTGAAAATAAGGAGGATTCTAGTTCTGCATCTCCTGGCGATAGTAAGGCTGTAGTAAAGGATCAGATAAATTAACAGAAGTATTATTCCTAACTTATTCAATGCTTAAATTATTTTAAATAAACGTAAAAACAAGATGATAGAGTATATTAACTGGACATATGGTGCAGGATTTTTAGGGCCCATAATTGAGATATTATTCTTTGTTGTAGTAATATTAGGGTTTTGTCTATTCTTTATTTTTTTAATAAATCAGTATAACCATTCTGAAAAATCGCATTATAAAAGAACCTCCATGGGGGCAATTAAAGAAAAATATGCCCGAGGAGAAATATCAAAAAAAGAATATCTTGAGATAACAAAGGGATTATATGAATAGTTAAAATATGGCAACCCGCCATTAATATCAAAAATAGTCTCATTTATATTATCCATCCTGGCATTAATTCTATTATTTTATCTTATAAGTCCAATGATAATTACTCGCCCAACACTTCAACCTTACCATCAAAAATTATTAAACTTAATTCTGCTTGGCTGATTGGCGAATGTGATTCTTCAATTAATTGGCTGAATTCATTAATTATTCCTGCTTGCTCAAGATTTCTTAATGCTAGCAAGCCTCTTGTTCCAAACTTTTTTTGGATTTCACGCTTTGAAAAAGGCAAGGTCTTTTTTTCATTAAGAATAAATTCTAAAACTTGCCTTGCAAAACTATCTCTGACTTGTCCGCCTCTTGTAATGTGAAAAATACTTCCACCTGCACCATCATAAACAATACCATTTCCTGCTGTTGCAAATGGTTCTATTGCAAAAGCTCCTTCTCCAAGTTCTTTTTCGCTTTGGCTTTCATAATTGGGTATTGTTAAACCAGAATGAACATCATACCTGTCTAATCCGTGGCCAGAAAGATTTTTTACAGGAGAAAATCCATAACTTTCTATTGCTTTTTGTATTGCTTTTCCTATTCCACTTAATGTTGACTTTTCTTTATTTTTCTTTACTTCTTCTATTGCTTTTTTTAGTGCTAGTTCTGAAGCTTCAATAAGTTTTGTATTTTTTTTTTCAGGAGTCAGATCCATGGAAAAAGCAAAATCAGAGATATAACCTTCTACACTGATTCCTATATCTACTTTTAACAAGCCTTTTGCTTTTTGATCATCGTTCAATATTGGGGTGTAGTGGGCAGCAATATCATCTATACTAAGATTTATTGGGAATGCTACTTCTGCCCCTAATTCGATAATTTTTGCTTCAATTTTTTCTGCAATTTCTGCTAGGAGCACATCTTTTTTTATAATACTTTTTGCATACTCTTTTATCTGTTTTGATATTTGTCCTGCTTTTCTGTAGTTTTCGATTATTTCTTTGCCTAAAGAACCAAGGTTCTCTGAGGCTTCACTCTCCTTCTTAACTTCCTTTTTTACTATGTTTGCAGTTGGTTTTGATGAATTTGCATTTGTCTTTGCATTCTTTCCTATTTTTGATGTTGTTGCGCCGCTGTAATCTTTCTCAGTCATAGTATTTTTAAGAATAAGAGGTTTTTAAACCAATTTATCCAAACTTCTTAAATTGCTTCTTTCTGTTTGTATTCTTTTATCTCTTGATTCTTTTATAAAAATTAAGGGATTTATTCCATATTCAAACGGATTTGAAACAGGTTCTCTTGGAAAGTAGTCAAATATTCGTATTGGTGCAGATAAGACATATGCTATCCAATTAGTTATTCCTAAGAAAGTATCTCTTTTTGTATACTGATTTGCCATAAACTCATTACATTTTGGTTGTCTTATAAATATTATTACTGCGTAGAATTATAATTTTTTAATAAGCTGATTTATCTTCTTTTTGTTTTCTCTTGATTTTATTGTATATGCCCAGCTAATTAAACCCATGAGAAGAGCAAAACAATTCAACCAGGTAAAAATCATATCTTTAATTTGAATAGAATAAATAGTCAGACCAAGAGAACCCAGGACATAAAGGGAAGTGAAACCAAGATTAAGATGGCTGTGTTTTGTTTTTATTATTTCCCATACTTGCGGAATCCAGCCAAGTGAGATAAATATCGCCCCAATAATCCCTAATAGGTTTTCCATAATAATACTTGCTTATTGTTATTTATAAATTTATTCAGGTTTATTACTTTCCTTTTCTTCTTCTTTCTTTAGGCAGATAGTTCGATATTCTGCCTTCTGTTAATTTTCCCATGCCGATTAAGTCGTCTTTGTGCTTTATTACTTTGAACCCTTTTTCTTCACCCTTTAATTTTTCTTCCTCTTCTTTTGTAAGAAGTATGTCTTCTCCCCGGAACCAGCTATCTTTTTGCTCTTTGTTTATTTCTATTATGTTTTTCGTTATTTGGTTTTTGAGAAGATGCAGGGCATCTAAAGAAAGTCTTATTTCTGTAGGATATTCATGAAAAAGATAGATACCGATAATTTCAACTCTGGAGTTTCTTTGTATTTTTCTTATTTCTTCAAGAGAAAGAGAGCCAGAATAGCCCCTTACTTTATCCTTGCCTGATTTCATTAGTAAGAATGGTAATTCTTCTATGCCGTAATAGGCAAGTTTTTTCATGATTTCTCGTTTTTCTGTATTGAAAATTATTTCCATGTTACTTATTATTCTGAAAGTTCTCCTTTTGTTTTATCGCTGAGCTTTTTTATTTTGCACAAGAAAAAGCCTTCTGTGTCATTATCCTGCGGATATATTCTTACACACTTTTTTATTTCTTCTGAATATTTTTTACCCTGCCACTCTTTTATTCCCGGTCTTGTCTTGAGTGGGAGATTTATTTCTTCAATGCTTATGTCAAAATTATCCAAAAGGTGTTGAACAATATCTTCGTTTTCTTCAGGAGCGTGTGTACATGTGCTGTATACTAATTCTCCTCCGATTTTAAGGCAACTAATTGCATTTTCTGCAAGATGTTTTTGTATTCTTGAAAATTTTTCATTCATTTTTGGATTCCACATAACAAATGTTTCTGGGCTGCTTCTTAGTGTTCCTTCTCCAGAACAAGGAGCATCAACAAGAATTTTATCAAAGAATATATTTTCTTGTCCATATCTCCTGCATAAGTCAATTCCATCATTTTGGGTTATGACTGTATTTGAAACTCCACATTTTTCAAGATTTGAAGCAAGAATAATTAATCTTGGAAGACGGCTGTCATTTGCGATTATGTTTCCTTTATTTTTCATCATTGCTCCTGCCTGAGTTGTTTTTGAACCAGGAGAAGCACATAGGTCTAAAAAAATCTCTTCTTCGTTTGGTCTTAATGTTAGAATGGGCAACATACTGGATATTTCCTGGACATAAAAATAACCTAGTAGGTGTTCTTCTGCTTTTCCCAATTCTCCTGGTCCTAAATCACTTTCTATTATCATTATTTCAGGATATTCCTCATATGGCTGTTTTATTTTCCAGCCTCTTTCTTCAAGTCTTTTTTTTAGTTTATCTGGGGAGATTTTTATGGTATTGCATCGGATTGAGTTGTTTGGTTCTTTGTGAACTATTTCCCAATATGCTTGTCTATCTTTTTCATTTTCTAAGAGAGAGTTCATTCTTTCTATGAAGCCAGGTTTTGGCATGAATTTGTATTGTTTTTCCATCATATTCAGAATCGGGGTTTATTTATAAAGTGTATTATATCTTTGTGTACATACAAATTCTTAAAAAGAGAATTTATTCTGTTTATTTATGATAAAAGTATGCAAGTTCGGTGGAACATCTCTTGCAACAAGAGAGCAAATTGAGAAAAGCCTAGATATTATGCTGGCAGAAGATTCAAGAAAATATATGGTTGTTTCTGCACCAGGTGCAGCTTATAACGGGGATAAAAAGATTACCGACTTGTTGATTAAATCTGTTGAAGAATATAAGACTTCAAAAAAATCTGTTTCTGCAGAAAGCGTTATTTCTAGATTTGGAGAAATAATTCCTGAAGATGCAGAATTAATAGGAAGATTACACGGAAATCTTTGGGCAAGACTTTCTAATACTCGTGCTAAAAATTATCTTGACAGCATAAAAGCATTTGGAGAATATGCGAATGCTGTTATTATAGATAGAATACTTAAAGAAAAAGGAATAGACTCAGAATTTCTTGATCCAAAAGAATTTGCGTTTACATTAATCGGAAATGGAGATCATGTAAGGCCAGATTCAAGGGGTTATAACAAGATGGGGGCCATATTGAAAACAAGATCAGAGAACATTCGATTGGGAATTATACCTGGTTTTTATGCATATGATAAAAGAGGAGAATTAATTACACTTCCCCGCGGAGGAAGTGATGTTTCTGGAGCAGTTATTGCTAGAGCAGTTAACGCAGAAATTTATGAAAACTGGACAGATGAGAATGGTTTGAAGAGAGCAGACCCAAGAATAATCGAAGATGCTGAAACTATCCCCGAAATGACCTATATTGAAGCGAGGGAGCTCGCTTATATGGGATTTAAACTTCAAGATGCATGTTTTGGTCCTATCGTAAATCGTGGAATAACATTAAATGTTAAAAACACAAACAATCCCCAACATCCTGGAACCCTTGTAGTTGATGAAAGAGATGTTTCTCCTGAAGAGTATATTGTGGGAGTTGCTTGCGAGAATAATCATCTATGCATTGGTATGAGAAAAATGTATTCTGACCAGGAAGTTGGTTTAGGAAGAAAATTATTTCAGATATTTGAAGATAGAAAACTGCCTTATGAACATCATCCCAATGGTGTCGATTCTCTTTCAGTAGTACTTAGGGGAAAATATCTTCAAGGAGATAATAATCTTGATAACATACTGAATGATATCTTGGAGAAATGCGGGGTTGAAAGAAAAATTTCTACTAGGAAATTATCCCTTTTATCTGTGGCTGGTTTGGGAATGAATAATCATGCCGATACACATTCCAGAGTTTTTTCTGCTTTGGCAAAAGAGAGAATATATTCAAGAACTATTGATGAGGGTGCAGAGGATATTAGTATGTTTGTAGGAGTTGATGAAAATAGGGCAGGAGATGCGGTTCGTGCGGTTTATAATGCGTTTTTTGGAAAGAAATAAGAATTAATTTTTAAAATAATGTTGTTTGTCTTTTTCCTGAGATTATTTCTTTAACATTTATGTTAAAGACTTGGAAAATATTATCTACTGCGGGAATTATTTGATGATTCAAATAATATTCAATATTATACTCTCCTTTTTCATCTTCAAGTTTAACTTTTTCTCTTACTAACACTTTCTTTTCTCTCGTCTCTGCTATAAAATATCTTACAAGCATGCCTATATTGATGGGCATTCCTTTTTCTTTCATTTTTTCTGCTGCTATAACGTGCGGAGTTATTGATTTATACTCGCTTAATGGTTTTTTTAGTTGAGTTCTTATCATTATTTCTTCTCTGTCTATTTTTCTTTCTTTGAAATCTTTAATTGTTTTCTTTAATAATTCTAATGCGCTTTTTTCATTACCATCTTTTAATATTTTTTCAAGAATTTTATTTTGCATTTCTCTTGCAAGAGTACACCAATCTCTTCTAACTGTTTCAAAACCTCTTATTTTTAATTTATCTTTTTCAGTGATTAGTGCATATTTCTTTTTTGCTCCAAATTCACCATCACGTTTTGCAACCCATAATCCCCTTTTATAGAAATCTTCTAATTCTAGCTCCATTATTCCAGGCAGGTCTTTATTTAATTCTTCTAAAAATTCAAGTGTTTCTTTTTTTGTTTTATCATTCAAGAGAAAACAGAATCCATCTGTATCCGCATAAAGAACCGCATATCCTTTTTTATTTGCTTTTTCAATTATTTCTTTTATAAAATCTCGAGATATGGCTGTTGTTGCAGCACTAGCTTCGGGACAATAGTATCTTGCTCCAAAAAAACCCTGATACCCATAAGATGCATTTGCGAGAAGTTTGTATGCATTACTGCTTGCCTTAGTCATATTATTTTCATTCTTTTTATACTCTGCTTTGTATTTTTTTCTTTTTTCTATTATCTCGTTAAGCATTTTTGGGAAAAATCCTTGTATTTTTGAAAAAAAGAATTTTTTGTTATTCATTTCTACTTCTAAGGAGTTTTTTTCTTTTCCATCTAACATTGTGGATTTTGAAAGATTGTAGGTTACAATTATGCTTGGCCAATAGCTTGTGAAATCAAAAAAAGCAATATTTTCGTATAATCCTGGTTTTGGTTGCAGAACAAAAGCACCCTCATACTTTTCTCTTTCTCTTCTTTTCTCTATTTCCTCATGAACCGGTCTCTTTTCTGCAATTTCATTGTATTTTTCTAGGTTATGCAGAATATAGTTTTCTACATGCTGTGACATGCCATCTCTGGTGATATCAAATGGTGGTTCTTGGATTATCCTTGTGAATTCTAGCATATCTGGCCAGAGTTTTTCAGCAAGTTTATATGTTAAAAATGAATCTTGTAAATTGTATTCAAAATAATCTTTCCATTCATGCTCTTTAATTTTTGAGGGGGTTTTCTTTTTTTCAAACTCTTTTTTTCCTTCTCCTAACAACTCGAGGGCAACTTCATCTAATCCAAGTGTTTCTGATTGCAAATATTGTGAAAAAACTTTTTCTATAAATCTGAATAAGTCAACATGGACTATTCCAAATATGCCTGCAGAAGTTATTCTTCCTCTTGTGAATGCGGGTTTACTTCCATCGACTCCTAGCGAAAGCTTTACTCTGTTTTCTTCTGCTCTTGCCTTTAGATAGGGCATATCAAACCCATCTGAAAAATATCCTGTAAGAATATCTGGTTTTATTTTCTTGACATATTCTACAAATGCTTCAATCATATCTGCTTCATCTTTGAAGCATTCAACAAACTCCTGGCTTTTCTCGCATTTTTTCCAGGTGAGAACTTTCTTTGTGTTTTTTCCGTACAGCGAAATCATAAGGATTGCACCTTTCCCTATTTCAAACTCGTCTGTTTCTATATCGAAAGCAAGTATATTTGGTGAGAACTTTTCATCAAACTCTTTTTTCTGTTTTTCTCCCAAATTTTCAATTTTCTCAATTTTTAGACATAGGTCTACATCAAGAATATTATCTATACCTCCAAATTCTGTGCTGTTATTTAAAATTTCTCCTGAAACCTTTTTCCATGTAAGCGGGGGGAATTTTTTTTCAATAATATATTTGGTTGTTATGTTTATATCATATTCTCTTCTTGCTAAGACTTCATCATATCCAATTTGATCTGCAACAGCATGACAATCTTTATGGTTTGACACATAAATCTTCAATGCCCTGACTTCTTTGTCAAGAAATCTTCTATTGTGAAGTTCTGTCCTGATTATTTCTGTTTTCCTTGTTTCTGATTCTACAACTAATTTTTCAATCTCTTTTTTTATTTCCTCAATCTTCTTTTCTTTTACTCCGTCTTTGAAGATTACCCAGAAAAAAGATTCAAAATTATCCAGAAGACATATTCTTTTTCCTTTCTCATCTTTTCCGATTATTTTGATGCAGTTCTTGCCGTTAAGGTCAAAATAGTCATAGTCTAGGGGGAGGAAATTTATCTCTTTTTGCATGATTTTTATAAGCAAAAGTTATTTATAAAACATATTATCCCTCTTTAGGGTCTCTATCTTGTTCCCTTTTGAGTCAAAAACTATGGCCTGCTCTAATTCAGTTCCATCTGGTTGGTATTTTACTATTAAAACTTTTGCTCCAGCAGCGTGGCTAAAATCAAATGCTCCAGGGAGATATTTATCAATGGTTATTGGCTTGCCATAAGAAGGGTCTAATACTAGGTCATTCCAGCAAAAACTCATATGATACTCTGACCAGGGAAGTTTAAATTTTTTTAGAGATATATACGGAATAATCTCCCTTTGCATTATCCTATCCAGCCAAGACTTTTTTTTAGCTATTGGTTCTATATTTATCACTCTTAGTCTATCTTCTGGAGAGGCTATTGCAAAAACAATATCTGCTAGCTTTTTTGTTCTCTTATTGCAGTTCATAGTCCAGTTTGTTCTTGCATCTTTGACAAGCTCTTCAAATTTTGGAAGTATTTTTTCAATTTCCATAATATTATCAAGATTTGTAATATTTAAGTCTTTCTTTTATGTTGTATCTTGTTAGGAGTAACAATATAGAAAGGTTTAAATATGGGTTTTAATTAGGTAAAATATGGCAACAAAGAGACCATCATTGGTAAAGCTTTCAAAGTTGAAAGAGATAATTTATAGAGAAGTAATCAGAGTCGGAAGTGTTTCAGGTGTTGTTTCGTATAATGAGAGTTACCGTGGTCAAGACGGAAGTGTAACCATAGATAGAAATTATAATTTTTTAGGACTTCAAGCAAAAACTTCTAATTGTACTTATGATAATAAAAGAGAAGTTGAAGCAGAAGCTTTAGATGATTGTATTGGGGATTTAAAAGGAAGGCCGGCAGATCTTGAAACAAGAGTGCCAGGACAACCATTGTGGCCACATACAATAGAGGCAAGTATTAGAAATAGCAATTCGATGAACATTCTAGTTAAAAAATATGTTCCGGGTCAAATTAGACAAAATTAATAATTTACATTTTGTTCATTAATTTTATTAACCTCCTTTTCTTATCTTTTTTATGGGCCTGCAAATAACAGATATTGTGCCTAAAAAAGAGATAGAAATAAGCGACCTTAGGGGCAAAACTATAGCTGTCGATGCATTTAATGTCATATATCAGTTTCTTTCTACAATAAGACAGCCAGACGGAACTCCACTTATGGATAGCAAGCAAAGAGTAACTTCACATTTATCCGGACTTTTTTATCGAAATCTTAGTCTTCTTCAGGAAGGAATAAAACTTATTTATGTTTTTGATGGAAAACATCCTGAACTAAAAAGAAGAACACATGAGAAAAGACAGGAAGCTAAAGATGAGGCAAAAGAAAAGTATGAAAAAGCTGTTGAAGCAGAAGATATTGAAGGAATGGGGAAATATTCTCGTTCTCTTGTTAGGTTAGATGAAGAAAAAATAAAAGAAAGTAAAGAACTTTTGAATGCAATGGGAATTGCTATTGTTCAGGCTTCTGGCGAAGGAGAAGCACAGGCCAGTTATATTTGCAAAAAAGGAGAGACCTATGCTGTTGCAAGCCAAGATTATGACTGCCTGCTGTTTGAAACTCCTCTGCTTATACAGAATTTAACTCTTGCAAAAAAGAGAAAAACTGTTTCAGGATATGTAGAAATAAAACCGCAGCTGATTGAACTAAAGGGTGTGCTTGGAGAGTTAGGCATTAATCAAGAACAATTAATTACTATTGGAGTTTTATCTGGAACAGATTATAATCCTGGAGGAATCTTGGGAATAGGTCCGAAGAAAGCTCTTAAACTTGTTAAGGAGCATAAAACTGCTGAGGCAGTTTTTAAATTTCTTGAGAGTGATGAAAAGTTTAAGGATAAAGTTTGGTTTGACTGGAAAGAAATTTTTGAACTTATGAAAAATCCTGATGTGGATAAAAGTTGCAAAATTGAGTTTCCCAAAATTGATTTTGAGAAGATAAAGTCAATTTTGATGGAGCATGATTTTAGCGAGGAAAGGATTGAGAGTCAGTTTGATAAGTTGAGAGAGGTTAAGGAGAAA
>Ga0247841_10001275_pt1 | contig 58399 bp, 39 predicted proteins | sample LaCruzMarch2015__2_FD_192410 | JGI IMG/M metagenome (GOLD analysis project Ga0247841, IMG submission 192410) | Freshwater microbial communities from meromictic Lake La Cruz, Castile-La Mancha, Spain - LaCruzMarch2015_18m | ecosystem: Environmental > Aquatic > Freshwater > Lake | place: Spain... | reverse complement strand
ACATATTTGGTGCTTTGGTATTCCCAACCGTCTCCGACCCCAAAAAATCGCTTCAGAAATGTGCTTTCCATCCATCAGCATCTACCCTGTTTCCCCTCTGTAAGCACACTTTTTGCGGATGAACCCTATTTCGTCCGCTCGACCCCGGATGCCGTCGCCACGGACGTGGCTGCCAACTCAAAGATGTTCGGATACCTCGAAGCCCTCACCAGCGCGCCTTCCATCCCCGGCTTCAACGCCTCGGGCCTCGCCTCGAAATATGGAATCCCCGGACGCAACCAAATCCTCACCCAGATCTACGACTACATCCGCATTGTCAACAAGCTGGACAAGCAGTTGACCAATGCCAACCAGTTCGCCCAGCAGCAGACTGTTCCCCCAACGAAGCGCACAGTGGGCGGGCAGGATACGTTTGGGTTCGGACGCTTCCCGACTGTGAACCAAATCGCCGTCCATTTCATCTGCACGGCGGATGCCTCCGTTCCGGCCAGCAATGTTCCAGCAAACCTCTCTCTTCGGAATTCGCCCGGAGATACCAACCCCACCCTGCTGACCCCAGGTCAGAAGAACATCATGGCCATGGTCTATCTTGAGGTGGCCATGCCGGCTGCTGGCTTCCCGAATGCCCAATATGATGATATGACTTTTACTGTGACGGGATTGGATCAGTTGACGCTCAACGGTCTCTCGCTGGGATTGCCGGGGAACGCTACCGCTACCATTCGGCCATGGCCAACCAGCATCAATATTGGCTCCGCCACCAACATGAACGGCGGTTATGCCGGAGGAGTTTTGAAATACCTCGTGTTTTTTTGCGATGGGACGAAGACGTTTTCCCCCGGTGCCAGAGCGGGATTCTCTGAATCCGGCAAATATCCCTTGGCGAGTGGGTCGGTCCGCGTTACCGGAGGAAACATGACTGTGGGCAGCGCGACTCTTGGAGTAGATGTGCGCTGGCCTAAGACTGCGACGGACCCGAGCCACTCCGTAAGCATTCCATGGACTCAAGCATCTGTGCCCACTCCCAGCCTTCCGGCGGACCAAAACCTGTGGGTCTTTGATCAGGTCGGATGGAATGGGGGGAATGGCACGGATGCCGGGCGACTCCCTCGGGATAACGCCACCGTTTGGGAGCCGACACGCTTATTTCTGCCGACGGACACCCTCGTGGCCGTGGCCTCGACCCATGGCGACTTTCGGATCAATATGGTGAGACCCGTAGTGGCGGCCAATTGGGGCATGGTCCCCTTCCTCGCCAGCGCACCCGGGTTTGCCCATCGCTTGTACTCAACAAATGACAAGACCTCCATCCCGAATGCCAACATCGAGACTAAGTTCATGGACATTTTGGACGTGGGCATAAATGAAAAACTCCGCACCCCCGTCCCCCCCAAAGCCTACCTCGACGGTCTCAATCTTGCCCACCCTCTTACCTACGGCGACTTCGACAACGGCTTGCCGGCTTTGGCCGATGGGGCCTACATCAATGCCCCGGATGAAGTTGGCGGCTGGACTATTCCTGCTAATAGCGGAAACACTGGGAAACGCGGGTTTTATTGGGAGTCCGGTCTGGTTGTCAGTGATTTAAATCTGAACGAGAATTTCCTCACCCCCAATCGGAAAATCGCATCGGCGATTGCCTTTGGCTCCCTGCCCAGTGCCGCGATGCAGGATCGCCCGTGGCAGACGCTTCTTTTCCGTCCAGCGCCGGAAGTGACCAACCACCCCGGACGCGCCGGGTTCGGCATCAGCGGCACTGCGAGTGCCCAAGCCCCTGCCGACCATCACTGGCTGGACTTCTTCTGGATGCCGATGGTCGAACCCTACGCCATCAGCGAAACTTTCTCCACGGCCGGGAAAATCAACATGAACCACCGGATCGCCCCGTTTTCCTACATCAACCGCACCACGGCCGTGGAATCCGTGCTGGGTTCGTCGGGGGTCACCGCTGTGCCCAGCACGGCCGCCAGCTATACAAACGGATTCTTCAGAAAAATCACATCATCGGGCCCTAACATCGGCACCTACCTGAATTTCGAATCCGCCTTCCCGGTCAACGCCACCGAGACGCTGAAGGGATTCAGTGCCCGCCTCGACGCCAACTCCCTCTTCCGCAGCGCGAGCGAGATCTGCGAGCTGCCGATCGTTCCGACGGCGACCGGGGCCACGTATGCGTCGCTCCAGAGCGGGGCCTGGTGGAACGATTTCCGCTACACCGGCGACAACACCCGCGAGGCGACCTACAACGACATCTACCCGCGCCTCACAACGCGCTCGAACACCTACACCGTCCACTACCGCGTGCAGGTGCTCAAAAAGCTCCCGGGTGGCACCCAGACGGTCTGGGATGAGACCAAGGACAAAGTGCTCTCGGAACTCCGCGGGAGCACGCTCATCGAACGCTACCTGGACCCGAACGCGATCTACCCCGACTACGCCAACAGCTTTACTGGTGCCGAGTCCCTTGAAACCTTCTACCGGTTCCGCGTCCTTCAGCGCACGGACTTCACGCCATGACCCGCCGCTCCGCCTTCTCGCTGCTTGAGCTCCTGGTGGTGATCGCGATCATGGGCCTCCTGCTGGTCGTGGCCGTGCCGGGCTTCAACTCGATCTCCGGCGGGCGCAAGCTCGATGTGGCCGCATCCCAGGTGGTGGATGCCCTTTCCCTGGCCCGCCAATCCGCCATGGCCCAGGGCTGCCGCGTGCGCTGGGAAATGCTCGACATTGGCAGCGGCACGCCGGACTTCCGGATCCACCGGCTCGTGGAGTTCAAGAACGGCACCTGGCAGCCCGCGTCGAAATGGGTCGCCCTCGACGGAACGGTGCAGATCAACGCCACCGCCGCCCGGTCCGGCCTCATGAACAAGATCACGAACTCCACAAACGTCATGACCTACCGGGGCACGAACTTCAGCAACAAAAACATCATCCCCGTCACGTTCCTGCCCGACGGAACGACGCTCCTGTCCGGCGCGAACAACTTCCTCACCCTCGAAACCGCCAAAGGCCCGAAGGATGGATCGGGAATCCCGGCCAACTGGTCCTGCATCGTCATCAACCCCGTCACCGGCCGCTCCGAAGCCTACCGGCCTTAGCCCCGGTAGGGACATCTCGCCGAGGTGTCCGACTTCCTTCACTCTTCGCTCTTTGAAGAAGCCGGCATCAGGGGAACGGGAACGTCGTTCCTCTGTTCCGGTCCGGCAGTGCTCCGCCCGCGCTGGATCATGTCCTGCAATGCGGCGGTTAAGTCTGCGACAATTTCAGGATGCTCGGACTGGACATTTCGGGTCTCGCCGACATCTGCCTCGACATCGTAAAGCTGAACGGCAGGCAACCCCTTGGCAGTGGCGTTTTCGTCTGTGGGTTCCGACTTGCCTCCGGAGCCGGACGACACAAGGAGTTTCCATTTTCCCTGACGAATCGAAAGGTGGCCATTCACGGACTGATGAACGAGATATCTCTGTCCCTGGCGGGAGGAACGTCCCAGGATGTCGGGCAGAATAGAAAACGAATCTTCACCGGCATTCGGTGGGAGCTTCTGTCCGGTCAATTCGGCCGCCGTCGCCAGAAAATCAGTCAGACAGACAGGATGTGAGCAGTTCGATCCAGTTTTTACCTGTGCTGGCCAACTTACGATGAACGGCACCCGGTGTCCCCCTTCAAAGAGATCTGTTTTGGCTCCTCGAAAGACATGGATCGGATTATGACCTGCCGCCGCAAGGGCTTTGAAATCTGCCTGCGGCGAGCATCCGTTGTCACTTGTAAACACGATGAGCGTATCATCACGGATTCCAGCGAGATCGATCGCATTCAGCAAGTCGCCGACAACGGCATCGGTTTCCATCACGAAATCGGCATAGGCATTGATCCCGCTGCGACCTTGAAACTCCTTGCGCGGGGCAATCGGCGTGTGTGGCGAGTTCAGCGAGAGATAAAGAAAAAACGGTCTCCCAATGTTCGCGCTTTTCCCGATGAAGTCGCAGGCGCGTTGACCGAAAGTCTGCAGGACGTGATCCGCCTCGAAGTCCGGCACCGATGCTCCGGTGCGCTTCTTAAAGAGGGATTTCTTCACGGTGGGAATGCCTGCTGTCCGGTCGTTTTCAATGAACACGTAAGGTGGCATGTCGAGGGATGCGCTGATGCCAAAGAACGAATCGAAACCATGCGCTGTCGGACCGTTTCGGATCGCCCGTGACCAGTCCACCTTGGGATCATGGAATGTCGCCCAATTCCCGTCATCCGGCATTTCGAGGAGCGGCCAATCCATGCCAAGATGCCATTTGCCAATCATCCCGGTCCGGTATCCCGATTGCTTGAGAAGCGAGGCAACAGTCAGCCGGTCTTTCTGGATGAGCGGAGGCGAGAATCCCCAAAGGACACCCCTCCTCAAATGGGTGCGCCAGGCGTAGCGGCCCGTCATGATCCCGTAGCGAGTCGGAGTGCAAACTGCCGAGCCGGAGTGGGCGTCGGTAAAGACCATGCCGCTCGCAGCAAGGCGATCGATGTTTGGAGTCGGGATTTTGGAGTCGGGATTGAGGGCCGAGACATCGCCGTAACCAAGATCATCCGTCAGGATGTAGACAATGTTCGGCAACGGTTTGGCTTCCGAGGCGCGCCCGGACAGGGGAAGCAACATGACCAGCCAGGCCAGGAGGACTCCAATGGGATTCCCAGGAAAAGATTTCATGAAAAATGCTTGTCTACCTGATGCAGGTTGATGGTTATGTCTTTCCGGCGAGAAATCGATTTGCTCTTGCATGCAGATGAATTGCAGTATACCTGTAATATCGAATTAACTCAGCGTCAGCACAATTCTTCGCGATGGATCCCTGCGGGCATCGAGAAACTTGCTGCGACAAACGGCGAACGGCCGGTTTCCATGTTCTATACCAAATGATGAACCCCAAAAACATTCTCGCAAGTGCCGCCCTTTTGCTCTCTCCCTTAGCTTCGTTGCAGGCCACGGAGGAAAGACCGAACGTTGTTTTAATTCTTCTGGATGACTTCGGTTACGAATGCCTGGCTGCCAACGGAGGCGAGAGCTACAAGACGCCGGTCATGGACAAGCTCGCGGCCACCGGGATGCGTTTCGAGCAATGCCATGTGATGCCGCTCTGCACGCCGACGCGGGTGGCGTTGATGACCGGGATGAGCAACCGTCGCAACTACGCGGGTTTCGGTTTTCTCGATCCCACGCAAAAGACTTTTGGAAATTTCCTGAAGGATGCCGGATATGCGACGTGCGTCGTGGGCAAGTGGCAACTGGGAGCGGACCCGGATGGACCGACAAAGTTCGGCTTCGACGAAAATTTTCTCTGGCAGCACATGCGAAACGGAAACAACCGCGTGGGTCGCTACAAGAATCCCGGATTCGAGAGCAACGGAAAGGAGATCAATTACACGAAGGGAGAGTATGGGCCGGACATCATGAATGATTACGCGCTCGATTTCATCACGCGTAACAAGGGCAAGCCGTTTTTCCTCTACTATCCGATGACGCTTACGCACAGCCCGTATGATGCGACGCCGGACATCGCGGAATACGCCAAGGAGAAGCCCGGAGCCTATTTCGCTGACATGGTTGCGTATGCGGACAAGCTGATCGGAAAAGTCGTGGCCAGGCTGGAGGAGTTGAACCTCCGCGAGGACACCCTGGTCATCGTTCTCGGGGATAACGGAACCGGCCCCAGCTTGCAGACGAAGTTCCAAGGGCGGGTCGTGTCAGGCGGCAAGGGCACGACAAAGATCACGGGCACACACGTTCCGCTCATCGCCAACTGGCCGGGGCACATCCCGAAGGGTTCGGTGAATCCCGATCTGATTGATGCGACGGATTTCCTGCCAACCATCTGCGAGGCGGCCGGCGCACCGGTTCCGGGAGGGCTGACCCTTGACGGGAGAAGCTTCCTGCCGCAACTGAGGGGAGAAAAAGGAAATCCGCGCGATTGGATTTACTCCTGGTATAACCCCGGCGGCGGGGAGACGGCCGAAGCCGAGTTCGCGCAGGATGGGAAATACAAGCTTTATACGGATGGTCGCTTCTTTGCGCTCGAGAAGGATCAGATGGAGGCGTCGCCGCTTGCCGACTCCGAGCTCGACGCCAAAGCCCGGGCGGCGAAGGCGAAGCTCCAGGCCGCGCTCAAGCAGTTTGAAGGCCCACGCCCCGAGTATTTTGCCAGGCAATACAAACCCTTCCAGCCACGAAAAAACAAGGGAGAGGGAGAGAAAAAGGGCGGAGGAGAGAACTGAATGATCAAGTTCCGGCCTCTTTTGGGAGTTGTCGGCCTGCTCCCCACGCTGGGGATGGCGGTCGCGGCCACCGACTCCCGGCCGAATGTTTTGTTCCTGTTTGCGGACGACCAGCGTGCCGACACGATTGCCGCGCTGGGGAATCCAGTCATTCAGACGCCGAACCTGGACCGGCTTGTGCGCTCGGGGGTCGCCTTCAACCGGGCATACATGCAGGGTGGATTCGTGGGTGGCACCTGCATGCCATCACGGGCAATGCTGCTGAGCGGCCGGTCTTTGTTCCGGGCCGATTCCAACTTGATGAGGGACGAGACATGGCCGGCGGCGTTCGGGCGCGCGGGTTACACGACGTTCATGAGCGGAAAGTGGCACAATGGGGAGCGCTCCATCCCTCGCAGCTTTCAGGCGGCTCGATCTGTCTTTTCCGGTGGGATGACTGATCCGCAGAAGGCCATGCTCAGCGATTTGGCGGATGGCAAGCTCACGAAACCCGCTATCGCACCGAAGCATGCTTGCGAGATGTTCGCCGATGAGGCCATCCGATTCCTCCGGGAACCGCACAAAGCCCCGTTCTTTTGCTACATCCCGTTCGATGCGCCGCACGACCCTCATGTCGTGCCAGAGGATTTTCCCATCCGCTACGATCCGACCAAGATTCCCCTGCCGGCAAGCTTTCTTCCCCAACATCCCTGGAATAACGGCGACATGATGACCCGTGACGAGTTGCTTCTGCCCTGGCCGCGAACGCCGGAGTCTGTGCGCGCGATCAGGGCAGAATATTTTCGCTATATTTCCTATCTCGATGCGCAGATCGGTCGCGTGCTGGATGCACTGGAAGCCTCGCCCTGCGCAAAAAACACCATTGTAGTGTTCAGTTCGGATTCCGGGGTGGCTCGGGGCAGCCACGGGCTCATCGGGAAACAGAACCTCTACGAGTTCGATTCGATCCGCGTGCCGCTGATCATCAGCGGTCCCGGGATTTCCGCCGGCAGACGGACCGAAGCCCTGTGCTATCTTTTCGATGTCATGCCGACTCTCGGTGCTCTTTGTGGCGTCCCGGCACCGGAAACCAGCGACGGGGTGAACCTCAGTCCAGTGCTGAAAGAGAGCAATGCGCCCGCCCGCCCGCATCTGCTTTTTGCCTACAAGGACGTGCAACGGGCCGTGTGCGATGAACGCTGGAAACTGATTCGCTATCCGCAGGTGGATAAAACCCAGCTCTTCGACCTGCAATCCGACCCGCAGGAAACCGAAAACCTTGCCCATGACCCGGAGCATGCATCCAAAGTGGAGGAAATGGAAAATTTGATGAAAAGCCTGCAGGCCGAATTCGGGGATAAGGCTCCCCTGCATATTGCCAGGCCGCTCTCCCCGGAGTGGACACCCCCTGCCGGTGGGAAGAAGGCGGCCGCGCAAGTCGAACCGGAATAATGATCCGGGTGAATGTCGTTGTTGTTCTTCTCGACAGCCTGAACCATGAACAAACCGAACATTATTTTCATCGTCGCCGACGACCACCGCGCCAGCGCGGTCGGTCGCCTTGGGATCGAACCCGTTGCAACTCCCACTTTGGATGCGCTGGCCAGGCGGGGCACCGTGCTTTCCCAGATGCGGACGATGAGTGGTTGGTGCGGGGCGGTCTCCATCCCCTCGCGTTCCTGCATCCATACCGGACGCGACATCAAAGATGTCGTCGCGGCGCGCCCGGAGGACTTGGACCAAGCGGGATTTGTGTTGCCGGAGACGTTTCCCCTGATGGGTGAATTCTTTCGGAAAGCAGGCTATGCAACCCACGGGATTGGAAAGTGGCACAATGATGCGGCGGCCTTCAATCGCAGTTTCTCGAGCGGGGCCGCGATCTTTTTTGGAGGCATGTCGGACCATGACAAGGTGCCACTGCATGATTACAGGCCGGAGGGAGATTACTCGGAATCCAACAGCCGCCTCGGGGACGGTTTTTCGACGGAGATCTTTGCCGACGCTGCGGTGGATTTTATTCAGGGTCATCCGGGCGATGCCCCATTCCTTCTCTACGTGGCGCTCACCTCGCCTCACGACCCCCGCACTCCGCCGCCGCCATTTGACGGGATCCGGGCGGAGTCAATTTCCCTTCCACCAAACTTCCTCTCCGAACATCCTTTCGACAACGGCGAGATGGACATTCGGGATGAAAAGCTGGCCGCGTTTCCCCGCGAACCGGAAGAAATCCGCCAGCACATCGCCGACTACTACGGCATGATCAGCCATCACGACCATCAGATCGGGCGGATTCTTGATGCGCTTGAGCAACGCGGACAGAAGGAAAACACAATCGTGGTTTACACGGCCGATCACGGGCTTGCCATCGGCCAGCATGGACTCATGGGAAAGCAAAATCTCTACGAACACAGCCTGCGCACGCCGTTTATCGTGGCGGGGCCGGGAATCCCCGTTGGAGGGAATGTGACCGGCCCTGCCATGGAGATGGATATCCTTCCCACCCTGCTTGACTTGGCCGGAGTCGCTCCGCACGCCGACTTTGACGGACTCAGTTTTGCGGACGCCATCGCGGAAAGGTCTCATTCACCAAGGGCCTTCGGCCACGCGCTTTATGGGGAATGCCAAAGCATGGTCACCGACGGTCATTGGAAGCTGATCCGTTATCGCCGGGTCGAAGGAACGGGGCGCGGAACGAATGCCCGTCAGCTTTTCCACCTCGCGGAAGACCCGTGGGAGATCCACGACCTGTCCTCAACTCCGGGGGGGCAGGAACAGATCGCGCGTTTGGAGCGGGAGATCCCATGAACGAAAAACCAAACATCAATGTTTGCGCCGATCGTCCAAACATTCTTCTCATCACGAATGACCAGCATCGCTGGGATTTCTTCGAGGGCGGTGCCGTCCCCGGCCTGCGCGCGCCGAATCTTGCCCGGCTGCGCCGCGAGGGCACGACGCTGACGAACGCCTACAGCTCCTGCCCGCTGTGTGTGCCGACCCGCTTCACCTGGCTTTATGGTCTGCGGGCAAGTCAGGCCTGCGGCCCGTGGGGTGAGTTCGACCACCAATGGCCGACCCATCTCCGAAGCATGGCACATCTCTTGCAGGGCGCGGGCTACCACACCGCGCTGGTGGGCAAACTCCATTCGCACCGGATGCTTGAGGCGATGGATCTCGTGGAAATGAAGGCGGAGACTCAATCGCGCGGGTTTGATGATGTGGTCGAGATGAGCGGCAAGTCCTTGGCCAAGTGGGTGGACTGCACCTACACGCACCACCTGGCGGAGCGGGGGCTGCTGGCGAAATACCGCGAGCGGTTGGAGACGCTGGGAATGCACACCACCGATCCGCTGCCTTTCGCAACGGAGGACAGCATGGATGCCCTCATCGGACACCATGCTCGCGAATGGCTTGCTGGATACACGGACGAGAGGCCGTTCTTTTTGCACGCGTCATTCTGCAATCCGCACTTCCCCTACGATCCGGTTCCCGAATATGCCGGGCGCTACCGGGCGGACGACATGCCGTCACCCGTGGGCGTGAGCGACCCGGAGAAAGTGCGCCACTTCCAACTCGTTCAGGCAAGGTATTGCGCCCTGATCGAGCAGTTCGATGACGAACTCGGTCACCTGCTGGACGTGCTCGATCGCCGCGGACTTTCGGACAAGACCATCGTGATTTTCGGCAGCGATCACGGCGACATGATGGGTTGGAACGGGCGGCTGGGAAAACACGAACCCTGCGATCCCTCCGCCCGCACACCGATCACGGTTCGCTATCCGGCTCACGTGCCGGAGGGGGCTGTCCTGGCGGGGCCGGTGGAATCCATCGACCTGCCGTGTTCGATCCTCGCCGCTGCCGGGGTGGCCGGCAACCCGCGAGATCTCCTGCCGACCTCTCCCGGCCGCTCGTGGTGGGGCTGCGTTTGCGGCGCAGAGCCGGCTCCCCGCGATTGGGCCTACTCGGAAATGGGCCCGTGGAAGATGGTGTGCGACGCGGACTGGAAATTCATCCACCGGGCAAACGGCAAAGACGAGCTCTACGACCGCGCAGCGGATCCTTCCGAGATGCACAATCTCGCTGCGGCTCCCGGGCAGCAGGAGCGGGTGAGGCAGATGCAGCGCCGCATCATCGAAGCCCTCACGCAGAATCTCGCGCCCCCATCGCAAGACCTCCGCCACTCGTAGGATCGCCCGCCAATGCCTGGACTTTTAAAATGCCGAACAAACCCAACATCCTGCTCATCCTGACCGACCAGCACCGGCTTTCCGCCCTGGGTGCTTACGGGCAGACCCCGTGCCTCACGCCGAACCTCGACCGCCTCGCTGCGGCGGGCACGCGTTTCGAGACCGTCTATACGACGTGCCCGCTTTGCAGCCCGGCCCGGGCCAGCCTCATGACCGGCATGTGGCCGCACCGCCATGGGATGACGGCGAATGCCGAGAACATGACGTCCGCCTGCCATGCGATTCTGGACTCGCCCCGCCTCCTCCCGAGACAATTGCAGGCGCAGGGGTATCGGACCGGATACACGGGCAAGTGGCACCTCGGCGTCAACGCGGGGGACAACCGGCTCGGCAAGTATCCGGTGCCGTGGCCGCACGTCGAATCGATGCCGCGGGATTTCGGATTCGATGGCCAGAACTTGCCCGGCCACGGAAACGGCGGGTTTGAATATCCGGAGTATCAGGAATACCTTGCCGCCAACGGATGGCGCCACGAGGTCGCAAATGCCGAATTGACGGGGCCGCTGGAGTCCACGGTGGACTATTTTCTGAGCAGCCACACCATGTCCCTCATCGACAGGTATGCGGCGGGAAAGGAGCCGTTTTTTATCTGGCACAATTTCTGGGGTCCCCATGGCCCCTACCTTGCAACCCGCGAATACAACGACATCTACCGCAACATGGAACTTCCGCCGTGGCCGAACCTCCATTGGCCGGCCCGCCAGGTTCCGGGGCCTCACCATGCGAAGATTGACCCCCGGGCCGAGTCCATGACTTGGGAACACGATTGGCAACCCCGCCTGAGGCGCTACTACGCGTTCACCAGCATGATCGACGATCAGATCGGACGGATGCTCCGGCACTTGGAAGCAAGCGGTCTCGCGGAGAACACGGTCGTCATCTTCGGTGCCGACCACGGCGAAACTTGCGGCTCCCACGGTGGTCTCACGGACAAGGGCTATCACCATTTTGAAGAGATTCAACGCATCCCCCTGATCGTGCGTGGTCCGGGTGTCGGGGCAGGCGCGGCGCGCGACGAGTTGGTCTCACTCGCCGATATCATGCCGACCATTTGCGATTTGGCCGGCAGCGCCGACCTCGGCGATCCGGTTCAGGGCCGTTCGCTGGCCCCGCTGCTGCGTAGCGAGCCTGTTTCCGATTGGCGGGAGGACGTGGTCGTCGAGTTCGATGGTCTGGGTCACGGTGCCTGCACGCTGCGGACTCTCCGTCATGGCCGGTATAAATATGGCCTGAATCTCGTGCATGAGGATGAGCTTTACGATCTGGATCGCGATCCCTGGGAAACCGTCAACCTCATCCACGAGCCGGACTGCCAGAAGATCGCCAAGGACCTGCGCCAACGCCTTTTCCGCTGGCTTGAGGAGGCCGACGATCAGTCGCTGTGCAGCTTCCGCGCCAAGCAAGCCTACTACTCACAGAAGGAGGCAACCCTGTGAAAAGGGTGGCCGGGCCCGCCGATCTCTCAACGGACGGCTCGGCGAGCCGTCCCCACCGGGAGGGCGATCCGGTGGGGGCACATCGCCGAGGTGCCCGACTTTTTCCTGTGGGAGGATGCGCGGGAAGCAGGGATCACCGGTTTTCCACGATCCTGGATTTTCTCCCGGTGGCCCCACCCGGAAAACTTTTCCTTGAGCCTCACGACGCTTCCATCGGATCGGAAGGCTCGGAAAATGATCGCATCAAAAATAGTTCTTGACGGCATCCTGTATCTCCGCAATACACCGGTTCCTAACAGAAGATATATTGCGGAAATATCACATCATTCGTCTCCCTTCCAACCCCCTGGCTAAAAACAGAACATATGAAAACATCCCCCTGCTCAAAATGGACCGCTTGGAACACCCGGACGGCGCGAACCGCCGGACCATGTCGTCTTTGTCAATTCGTCGCCTTCGCCCTCCTGATCTCCGCCTCGGTGCTTCCTGCGGCGTCGATCGTATGGGACGGCGACACGAACACCACATTCTCCGATGGGAACAACTGGGTCGGCGGGGTGGCCCCGGCGAACAGCGCCACCACCGACACGGCGGTCTTCGGCGCAAGCATCACCACCAACCAGCCCATCATGACGGCAAACCGCAGCGTTGCCGGCCTCGTCTTTCAGAAATCCAACGGCGGGTGGACCCTTGGCGGAAGTTCGCAGATGGGCATCGGGGCGACCGGAATTAACGACACGGCCAACACGAGCGGCACGACAACGATCAGCGCCAATCTCACCGCGTCGGTGAACACGGTGATGTCTTCCGGCACGGGCGGCAACCTGCTCCTGAGCGGAACGATGCTCTTTGGTGGGAGCCAGTCGCTCACGGTGAATTCCGGGACGGTGACGATTCTGACCCCCGCAGTGGTGACAGCCCTGCGGGCCTGGTCGAAGCAGGGGGCTGGCACGCTGATCCTCGGCAATGCGGCCTCGGAGACGAGTGGCGGCACACTGAGCTTCAATGCGGCTGCGGGTACGCTTGTCCTCGGCAACAAGTCGGCGATCGGCTCGGGGAACTTCACACTGGGCGGCGGGACCGTCCAGGCGTCAACCGACCTCAGCGGCTCGAATGCCATCACGAACACGGTTTCGCTGACAATCAACTCAACGATCAGCGGCACCAACAACATGACGTTCTCCGGGAACCTGACCTCAACCCAGAACCGTCAGATCACCAGCAGCATCACCGGGGCCGGCAAGAGCCTGGTGCTCACCGGCAATGTGTTCCTTTCGAATTCCGCCACCACAGGCCGCACCGTCACGTTTGCGGGTGAGGGGCGCACGTTGATCAGCGGCGCGATTGCAAACTTCAACGGCACAGGCGTTGCGGGGAACATCGCCAACAGCGGCAACGGGACCACCGTGCTTGCAGGCAACAACACCTACACCGGATTCTCCCGCGCGTCGGTCGGCACACTGCAGTTTGCGAAGGCAGCCGCGCTTTACGGCGGCAACACGACGAGTTGGACGGCCGCCAAGATCGCGGCAAGCAGCGGGGCCACGCTGGCCTTCAATGTGGGCGGCACGGGCGAGTTCACCACGGGCCAGATCACCACGCTTCTGACCAATCTGGCCGCCAGCACGACCATCGCCACCAATGGCATGAACTCCGGATCGGGCATCGGCTTTGACACCACGAATGCGGCCGGAGGCACATTCTCGATCAGCAACGTCATTGCCAACACCACGGGAACTGCGGGCGGGGCGCGCGGACTGGTCAAGCTGGGCACGAATACCCTGGTTCTCAGCGGCAACAGCACCTACACCGGGGCGACTCGGATTCTTGCCGGGACGCTCCTGGTCAATGGCTCGGTCGCCAATACCGCGATCACCGTCTCCAGCGGTACAATCCTCGGAGGGAACGGCACCATCGGCGGTCCCGTCACGGTCGAAGCGGGCGGCAGCATCCAGCCCCCAAGCTCGACGGGCATCCAGACCTTTGCCAACGGAGCCTCCTACCAGGCCGGATCTGCGTTTGGCTGGGGATTGCTCGCCAACAGCAGTGCCAGCCGCGGCACCAACTACAGCGGAGTCAATGTCACCGGGGGCACCCTGGCCATCGCGCCGGGATCGCAGTTCAACATCAACGTCAACGGTCCCGGCAGCACGGTGGACTTCACCAACAACTTCTGGAAACTCAGCCAAAGCTTTCTGATCTTCGATGGCACGACCACCACCGGGAACTTCACGCTCGGCACGGTTTCGAATGACATCAACGGCATCAGCTCCTCGACTTATGGCACCTTCTCCCTGTCGGTGGTGAACAACGACGTGTATCTGAACTGGACCCCGGCCGTCGAAAGCCTCGTCACTCCCGCAGATTACGTCTCGAGCCTCACCCCTCCGACAATCAATGGCAACAGCACCCTCTCCCGGCTCTCCACCTTCTGGCCCTATCCGGACTCCGTCGAACTCAACAGCGTCCTGGCCGAGAGCTGGGGATACTGCATGCATCTCAAGGGCGCCCTCTCGGCGTTCTCGATAACCCGCGATCTCTCGGATCCGCTGGACGAGAAGCGGAAGGTTGTGGAAAAGCACCTGAGCGCGCCGCTGACGTATCCATTGAGGGCATCGCTCAGCAAGGAGTTCTACCCGACCGGGACTTCCAACGACGACAGCACGAAGGAAGGTCTCCTGGCCATGTATCCCAGCCTGGTCCTGCGGGATGCGTCGGGCACTCCACTTCTGAACTCCAATGGAAACATGTTTCTCAGCCCGGAGGCACCGGATGGGGCATTCCAGCAAATGGCTCAGGCGCGGGTGGATGGCATCAATGCCCTCAAAAACTTTGGTCTCATGGTCAACGGAACGGTGAGGTATGTGAATCACCTGGAGGTGCTCCTGAACTCCGGTGAGTATGGCCTGTTCGATTACCCGACAGAAGGCATTGCCATGAAGGATCCTGTCGTGCGCGCCGCACGGGGCAATCTGCCTTGGCGCGACTACAAACAAACCCGCGCGGTCCACCAGGAGAAGATCATCTTCGACGCGGTCACGGCGGCAATCAGCCATGACGTGTATCTTTTCTATTTCACTGGAAACCGGGATCGCGGCGGGAGCTACCCGACGGATCCCGGCTCGTATGGAACGCCACTTCCCTGGGCATGGTCCACGCCGATCACGGATTTGCCTTCCACGGAAGTCTATTACAAATATGGCAATGGCTTCGGTGGCTATAAATATGGAACAGGCTCCTCTTCGGCGATTTCGTGGGACATGTTGAGCACGACGCTCAGCGATGTGGCCCAGAACATCGAGTATGGCGCCCCTCTCTCCTACAGTTGGTTGTCGGCGGGGGATGCCGCCAACAGCCTCGCGCCGTGGGATGGATACATGGGCTTCCTGAAGTGCCTCTACACGGCCGGGATGGTGGGAGCGATCGAGCAGCTCTACAGCAATTTCGACGAATTCAATTCCGCCCAGCCGAATGCGTCGTTTTATCCCTCGCAAGCGCCGAATTGGCTGACCCGCATGCTGGCGCACTCGCATGTCTGGGCACTGTTCACCCAGATGGATGCCATTGTGACCAATGGCAGCCTGCTTCCCGGCGACGGGCAGAACGCGCTGTCGTTCGATCTGCCGTCCTATGAGTTCGCGACCGGAAACGCCAACGCCCGGGTGCTCGTCCGCAAACACAACACCCTGAACGAGTGGCTGCTGACCGCATGGCTGGCTCTCGATACGGAGCAGGAAGACTGGACGGGAGAATACGTCAACGTCACCGTGCCCACCTTGGGCACGCTGCGTGTCTTCGCCCGCACCTGCGGGACGGTCTATCATGTTAAAATGGTATCCGGAAACCCGGTGTGGAAGCTGCTCGACGAGGACGCCGACCTCCCCTCGCATATTCCGACAACACCCTATGTCGCCGTAGACCGCGCCATCGTCTCTCCGCCCACATGGGACGGCATCGTTCCAGTCCTCACGCTGACAGCCCTTACCAATGTGCCAGGGACGGAGAACACGGGGGACGCCACAAGAAATCTCAAGATGGCTCCTGCCTACAGTGCCTATGGAACCAAGCTGGTGCAGTTTTTTGTGACGCTAAATCAGACGACCAACATCCCGCTCACCGTCAACTGGCAGTTGGTCAATGGCACGACGAGCAATGCCGATTTCGTCGGCCCCACGAGTGGTTCGGTGGTCGTCCCTGCCGGAGCAAAGAAGTGCTTGATCGGTGCCCTGCAGCCTTTGAACGACACCCTCAAGGAGGGGCGGGAAAAATACGGAATTGAATTGCTCGCCGGGTCGAATTACACGCTCGGCACCACCTTCAGGGTCACCGGGAGATCGCTCTTTGACGATGACAAGCCCACGATTTCGACCGACACGGCCGGCGCGACGACCATCAGCGAAGCCACGAAGGATGTGGGCTTCCTCCGGGTGACCAGCTCGCCGGTTTCTGCAACGAATCGGACCGTTTCCTTCACGATGAGCGGCACCGCGCAGCTCGGCGTGGACTATACCCTGGTCACCGCTTCCGGTGCCAACCCGCCCCAAAACCAGGTTGTCATTCCCGCCGGCCAGCGCGAGGCGAACATCACCGTGGTGCCAATCAGTGATGCGCTCACCGAAGGAAGCGAAACAATCATCCTGACGGTCACATCGTCCGATCCGACAAACCTCGAGTATATCAATCCCACGAGGACGATCACGCTGACTGATTGAGGCGCAACAGCTCTTCCAGGGAAATAGTCGGACATCCCGGCGAGATGTCCCTACCGGGCGCGGTTGGTGGGGACGCCTCGCCGCAGGCGTCCGTCGATGGGGGTTCGCGCACCCGGGAAATCGCGCAGAAAAGCGATTGAGTTTATTGATATATTGGATCTATATTGCGCGGAGTCCTGCTTGAAGGCAGGCGGCAATATTCCAAAATCATGCTTCCCAAACCCAACTCAAAAAATTTCTGCGGGGCAGAGATCCAATACTTTCGAACCGAACCGCGCTATTGGGAGACGATCCTTGAGCGATTCAAGGACACCGGCCTGCGCTGCGTGACGACCTATGTCCAGTGGAAGACGCACTTGGTGGGTCCGCCGGACGAAAAGAATCCTGCGGGCGTTCTCGACTTCGAAGGCAGGACCGACCCGCGGTTGAACCTGCACCATTTTCTCGAATTGGTTGAAAAGTACGGGTTCGATCTGAACTTCCGCTGCGGCCCGTTTTGCTGCAACGAGATGGTTCACGGGGGACTGCCTCCGTGGCTGGTGCTCGGCGATCCGAATATCATGGTCTGGGATTATGCCAACCGTCCGACCCAGGGCTATTGGGTTGCGAAGCGGGAAGGGATGCAGCCGTCGTATCTGCACCCGGAGTTCCTCGCGTGGAGCGCCAAGTGGCTCGGCGAGGTTGATCAAATCATCGTTCCGCATCTCAAGGTCAACGGGGGTTGCATCACGATGATCAACCTCGACAACGAGATCAGTTACATCGTCAAGGACGGGTTCCTGAATTCGGATTACAACCCGGTCAACGTCGGGCCGGGCGGCTTCTGGCATCAGTTTCTCCGGGAAAAATACGGACCCGCCGCCGAATTGCCCGAAGCTCCACGCTCCGTGCCGGCTGTGCTCGGCGAGAACCTTCCGCTCTACCTCGACTGGGCGGAATTCAAGACATGGACGATGTGCCGATACATCCGACGCCTGCGCGAAATCCACGAGTCGAACGGTGTGCGGGATGTGACCTTCATGACAAATTTCAACCCGCACCGACCCGAGGGCGTGCCGACGCGGATGCCGGCGTTTGAGGAAGCGGTCGGGCCGGGCGGGATCGTCGGATACGATTTTTATCGTGGCACCTTCATGAGCTACTCCGGCTACCAGTCGATGGCGCGTGTGCTCAAGCTGATGAATTCGAGCCTGCGCTACACTTGGTCGGCGGAGTTTATGAGCGGGATCTGGAACAAGATTCTGCCGTCGCGGATCAGCGACGACCACATGCGGTTCATGGCGCGCTGCGCGCTGGCGCACGGATGCAAGGCGCTCGCATGGTTTATGTTTCACGACCGCGATTGCTGGGGGGATTCTCCCGTCAGCTCCCACGGCCATGCCCGTCCGAGCCTTGAGGTGTTGCGCGAGACGCGCGAATTGCTTTTTGACAGGATCAAGGGCTGGGATTCGCTGGTCCCGCAGACCGATGTGGCGGTCATTTACGATCTCACCAGCCAGCAGCACGCCTACATCGGCGATCCGAACCCGTGCGACGACAATGCGCTCTATGTCGGCGAACCCCGCGTGGATGGCATCGCGTGCGGTCGGGCATCGCTGGAATACGAAGGTCTCTTCCGGATCGTCGAGCACACCGGACGCCAGGCCGCGGCGCTCGATCTCGTGCATTCTTCCGACCGCCTGGCCGCGGCACCACTGGCCTTCCTTCCCGGCTCGCCCGTGATCCATCGGAAAACGGCGGAAGCGTTGGAAGAATATGTCGCCGGTGGTGGGAAGCTCATCGTCTCAGGAACGTGGCCGGTGCGCAATGGTGCCGGGCAAGCGATTCGGTTTCTTGATGGAATTCCGGGTTCTGCTGAACGTTCTGCCACACCGTTGGAAGAACACGGCGGCTTCGGCGAAACCGCCCTACCCTGTTCCGGTGGGGATGGCTCGCCGAGCCGTCCGTCGGTTTCACCTGTTTCGACTTTGGAATGGCGTCAGGCGCGGCACGCCACCCGCTTTGGAAAAGGCTACATTTGGTGGATCTCCGAAGGCCTCGGAAGCGGGAAGCCGGAAGAAGATTCCTTGGAAGCCATCGCATGGGTTACCGACCTGCTCGACAAAGAAACTCCCCCGCCACACGTCCGCATTCGGCCCGAGTGCGAGGTCCGCTGGGTGGATTGGAACTCAGGTAAATCGATGAAGTCCGAAGGGGGGAGCATCGAGTTCCGGCAACCCCGCACACTCGGAAGCGCCGTCCTGCAGCGCGGTGGCGGCGAGGAAATCCTCTTCGTCCTGAACCATTATCCCGAGGCGGCGCGTTTCGAATTGGAGTTTGCAGACACTTCCGTGCAAGCACTCATCGACTTGGATAGCCGGGCTGTCCAGCCTGTGCGCGACGGGAAAGTCGTTGTGGACATTGATCGCAAGAGCGGGACGATTTTCAGGGTGACCGAGAAGTAGAAGGAAAATGTAATCATGGAGAATCAAAAACTGCGGGTAGTCATGGTGGGATGTGGAGGAATGGCAGGGGCCTGGTTGAATGCGGCCAAAGAAGTCGGCGATATTGAATTTGTGGGGTTCGTGGACATCAACGAGGCTGCTGCGCGCAAGCGGGCCGAGGAGTCGGGCGCTCAGTCGCCGGCAGTCGGCACGGATTTGGCCGCCGTTCTGAATGCCGCCCGGCCGGAGGCCGTCTTCGATTGCACCATCCCTGAAGCGCACCATGGCGTGACCATGACTGCGCTTGCCCATGGCTGCCATGTGCTCGGTGAGAAGCCGCTGGCCGATTCGATGGAGCATGCGCGCGAGATGGTCGCCGCGGCGCGGAAAGCCGGCCGAACTTACGCCGTCATTCAGAACCGCCGTTACCTGCCGGAAATCCGCCGCCTGAAAAATTTCCTCGATACCGGGGCGATTGGGGATTTCACCACGCTCAATTGCGATTTTTACCTTGGCGTCCACTTCGGCGGGTTTCGTGAAAAGATGCGCCACGTGTTGTTGCTCGATATGGCCATCCACACGTTTGACGCCGCGCGCTACATCAGCGGATCGGATGCGGTGGCGGTCTATTGCAAGGAGTGGAATCCGCGCGGCTCGTGGTATGACATGGATGCGTCGGCCGTGGCGATCTTTGAGATGGCAAACGGAGCCATCTATACCTACCGCGGAAGTTGGTGCGCAGAGGGATTGCCCACCTCCTGGGAATGCGACTGGCGCATCATCGGAACCAAGGGAAGCGCGAAATGGGACGGCTTCCAGGGGTTTCAGGCCGAGGCGGTCGCCGGGCACGAAGGCTTTGATCGGAAGATGGAGGCGATCGGGTGGCCCGCGCACGATCCCGGCACAAAAACCGGCGGCCACGCCGGTTTGCTTCGCGAGTTTGCGGAATGCATTCACACCGGAAAGCCGCCGGAAACCATTTGCACCGACAACATCAAGAGCCTTGCCATGGTCTTCGCCGCGATTGAGAGCGCCGAAACCGGCAAGCGCGTGGAAATACAACCTTTATGAAAACAAAGAACAATCCCCTGCTGGATATCCGAATCGGCACGCTGGTGAGTGGCAACGCCGACACCGCGCGCTACATCAAAAAAATCCTGGTCCACGGATTCGAGAGCTTCTCGATCACCTTCTGGCAGAAACTCGCCGGGGTGAACCTGAAAACGCTCGCGGCTGAAGTGAAAGCGGTCCTCAGCGATCAGGACGTCAAAATCGACTGCCTTGGCATGTTCGGCAACCCGCTCGAATCCCGCCCGATCGACAAGGAGACCGTGAACGGCTGGAAAGCCTGCATCGACAACGCCCACCTCTTCGGCGCGACCGTGGTGGCGGGGTTTGCCGGACGGCTCATCGACAAGCCGGTGCCGGAATCGATGAAGCGGTTCAAGCAGGTGTTCGGCCCCCTTGCAAAACGGGCGGCCGACAAAGGCGTACGCCTGGCGTTCGAGAATTGCGACATGGGCGGTGACTGGCAGCGCGGCGATTGGAACATCGCCAGCGCATCAACCGCCTGGGAAATGATGTTCAACGAGGTGCCGGACGACAATGTGGGCCTCGAATGGGAGCCCTGTCACCAGATGGTGAGCCTCGTGGATCCGATTCCTCAGCTCCGGAAATGGATGCCGAAGGTTTTTCATGTGCATGGCAAGGACGCGACGGTGGATTGGGATGTGATCCGCGAGCATGGAATCCGGAGCGGGAAGCCATATGTTCACCACCGCACACCCGGGTTCGGCGACAGCAACTGGTCGGACATCATCACGATCTTGCGCATGAACAACTACAAGGGGTGCATCGACATCGAGGGCTGGCACGATCCGATTTACCGGGGAGACCTCGAGATGACCGGCCAGGTGCATGGTCTCAACCACCTCAAGGGCTGCCGCGGCGGAGTTGCATTTGTTCCGAATCCCTGAGCTGCAAAGAAACATGGATTTAACTGGATTCTTGAGCCGCTAACCTCATGCAACTCGCCCTCAGTCATCTCGGTTATCGTCCTGGATCGCCCAAGCAGGTCACGCTTTGCCCGGGTGCGGACTACGCACATCTCCCCGATCGCATTCCATTTTATCTGCGACAGAATTGCTTCCGCATGCCGCGCGAACGCGTCGAGCCGGAGGGGTTTTCGAAGCGTTTTCCGTGCCCATTTGATCTCATGAACGGCAAGTTGATTCCGGAGCCAGGGACGTTTTTTTACCAGGGCAAACTCGTTAAAGGCATCTCGCGATGGGGCGTTTTCTGGCAGGCGGATTTCAGCGGGTTCACCACGCCGGGAAGTTATCAGATCGAGACCGATTATCAGATCTCCGCGCCTTTCATGATCGCCGATTGGGTTTATGACCGGTTGACCCGCGGTTTTCTGACGTTCCTCACTGGACAGCGATGCGGCTGCGACGTGCCTGGAGTTCACCCCGCCTGCCACCTTGATGACGGCGTGCTCGACACCGATGGCAGCTATTGGCCGGCAACCGGAGGTTGGCACGATGCCGGGGATTTCCGGAAGTGGCTCTCACTCACCCAGGGCAACTTGGAGCCATTGATCCACATTGCTGAAAACGGGCACCTTGGTTTTCGATCGTCTGCTTGCGAGGAAATCCGCTGGGGCAACCGGCTCTTCCACCAGATGATCACCCGCGAGGGACAGGTTTACGAGGACGTTGCCGGGGGCGCAGCACCGCCGGAACTGAACCGCGTCTATGACGAGCATTGGTGGTTTGAAAACCATCCCGGCTGCTACGGCGATGCGACCGATAATCGTTGGACGGACAATCGCCCGCGTTCCGGCGACGAGCGGATGGTGCGCACCACTTACAACGCGCAAATCCAATTCGCTTTTGTGCAATTGCAGATGCAGTGCTCGAAGGTGCTGCCCGACGCAGAGGGCGTCATTTGCCGCGGGCTCGCCGATCGCGCGTGGAACTACGGATGCCAGCGCGGGCACGATGGCCGCACATTGTTTGTTGCGCAGGAGCTCCTCGCTGCGCTCGAGATGCCCGAGATGGTGGAGACGGACCGAATCCGCTCGCTGGTCGGGGATTTATTATCACGACAGGAGACTCGGGAGGAGGGGGTCACGGGATTCTTCTACGAGAAAGATCGAACCGATGCTTATCGGAGCATCGCCTATGCGGGGCATCCGGCCATGGCCCTGTTACGATTGGTCGAGTTGGCGCTGCCCGGCTTGGAAGCGGAAGCCGCACGCTGCCGCGAGGCCGTGGAGCGTTTCTGCGAGGACTATCTCGTGGCCGATGCCCTATCGAACCCATTTTCCCTGACGCCCTACGGAGTCTTTAAAAACCCTGAGCAGTCAGAACGGCAGACTTTCCGCGATGCGGGCGGAGGGCTGCAAATTCGCAGCTTCATGCACCCGTTCAACGTGCAGGGTATTTCCCACGGCACGAGCAGTGTGGTGGCGGCCCATGCCGCCGTTCTGGCCAAAGCCGCCAGCCTGCTTCACAACCCCGCCTGGCGTGCGCTGGCCGAACGGCAGTTGCAGTGGACCGTTGGCCACAACACACTCAACCGATCACTCTATAACGGCATCGGCTACCGTCAGCCGGTTGCCTGCGGATTCCGGGTGACCCAGATTCCAGAGGGAACGGTCATCGGGTTCATCGGTCGTCCCGATGACTCGCCCTATCTGGAGGAAAGCTTCGCCATAGAATGGAATACCCTCGAACATTGGGATGTGCCCTATGCGCATGCGATCAACGCGGTTTGCTGGCTTACAAATGAATAACTCCTGGTTCACCGAAGCACGCTACGGGCTCTTTATTCACTACGGACTCTACAGTTTGCTGGAGCGCGGCGAATGGGTCTGGAACCGCGAGATGATTCCGCGGGAGGAATACGAGGCCCTCGCCAAGCGCTTCACGGCGGAGAATTTCGACGCCGACCGCCTCTGCCGAATGGCGGTGAATGCGGGAATGCGTTACGTGGTGCTGACGACGATGCATCACGAGGGGTTTCGGCTTTATCCAACCGAACTCTCCGATTTTCATATCGGAAACAGCGGGGCCGGCGGGCGCGATCTTGTGGCGGAGATCATCGCCGCCGCCCGCAAACACGGCCTGAAGGTCGGTCTCTACCACAGCCTCAACAATTGGTATGACCAGCCGGACTCTGTCGCCGCCTTGGAAGATCCGGCGGCTTACGAGGCGTTTATCAAGGCCACCCACGCGCGCATTCGCGAACTCGTGACCCGCTACAATCCCATCGATATCCTCTGGTATGACGGCTGGTGGCCGTTCAACGCCGAGGGCTGGCAGGCGGATAAAATGAACGCCATGGTGCGCGGGATCCAACCGCACATCCTCTTCAACGGACGCAACGGCCTGCCCGGTGACTTCGCCACGCCTGAGCAGCATCTCAGCGCACCGAACCCGTGGCGACCGTGGGAGGCCTGCGTGACGGTGAACGAGAGCTGGGGTTTTCATGCCGGCGATCACGAATGGAAGTCTGAGACGGCGTTGCTCGACATGCTGGCGCGTTGTGCGCAAGGCAATGGCAATCTCCTGCTGAATGTCGGGCCAACTCCCGACGGGGTGGTTCCCGAGCCTTGCCGCCGCGTGCTGAGCCGGGTGGGCGCGTGGCTTCGCAAAAACGGCGCGGCCATTTATGGCACGGAGCTTTTCACGTATGATTTGCAGACTCGCGGCGAGCATCGCGGCGATTGGAATTTTTACGGACCGATGACCGTCAAAGGGAACTTGCTTTACTGGCTGATCCGCCGTCCCCATGCGGACAAGGCCACGCTCGGAGGGCTTGAGAACCGCGTCCTCGCGGTGCGTCGTCTCGACAACGGGAGCCCGATCACGTTCATCCAGACGGATGGCCGGCTCCAGATCAGCGGAATTCCCACGACCGATGAATCCGGTCTCTGGCCTGCCCTTCAGATCGAGTGCGACAGCCCGCCCGTTGTTTATCAAAGTGGCGGGCTTCGCGTTCCGAGGAGGAAGCATCCTCACTATGATCCCTGCCCTTCCGATATTGCCCAATAACTGGAATCCATCTCATGAACGAAACAACAGTGTTTTTCGAGCAGCCAAGAGCCGCGCGGTGTAGGGCCCTCATGAAGCCTCTTCGCCTGGGAGCCGCTCTTGTGATTCTCGCCACCCCCTCGATCTTCTCCGCCGCAGAGGAAAATCCAGCCAGCCGGGCATTGCCGGAAATTCTCACCGGGGTGAAAAAAATCCTCTTCTATGGGGACAGCCTCACGGATGGCAGCGACTATCCGGACTACGTTGTGAACACCCTTCAACGCGAGTTTCCGGGGGTCAAGTTCGAGCGCATGAACTCAGCCATTGTCGGCAACACCGCTGCCGACTTGCGGGTGAGACTCCAGGCCGATGTGCTGGACCGAAAGCCCGACCTTGTGTTGATCTGCATCGGCACGAATGACCGGATTGGAAACCGCCCCATCGCGGACTTTTCGGCGGATCTGGAGTCGATGGTCGGCGACCTGATTCATGCCGGTATCCGGGTGATGCTGGTCAGGCCGTCGCCGTTCGGAAATCCGAAGAGAGAAGCGGCCTTTCAGGATAATCTGGCAGTGATTCAGGAAGTGGCAGCCCGTCACCATCTTCCCGTAGCCGATGCTCACCAAGTCTTTTTGGATGGTGCCGAAGCGGGCAGGGAAATGCTTGGCACCGATGGCATCCACCATGGGAAGGATGGCTTCGCTGGCATGGCGCGCGCGGTGATCAATGCCTTTGGGTTGAAGGATGTGCCCTTGGATACGAGCGTTCATCCCTGGCCGTATCTCCTTTTGGATTGGGAGACATCCTTGCCCGTCTCCAGAAAGCCCCCCTACGAACCGGGGAGCGCCACGGGCTGGAAAGCATTCGACCGCAAGGCTGCGGTTGAGCAGCAGCCTTGGGCGGAAGCGCCGTTTGCGGCGCGTGGTGCATGGATGCCTTTCGCTCCAGGGAAAGCGCCGGCGGGCATGGCGGCTTATGGGCGAACCAGGTATCACGCGACGAGCGCTGGAAAGGCTGAGTTGCGCCTGGGCGGGTCTCCTCCGATGGTTGTCTGGCTCAATGGTCGACAGGTTTATGCCACCACAAAAGCTCGCGGTTACCACCCCGATGCCGACCGCCTGAAAGTCGATATTCAAGCCGGTGACAACGAACTCATCGTCTTGAGCCATTACATGGCCTTTGTCGGAATCCGGCCCAGCGAGAAAAGGCCGTAGCCCTCCGGCCCCGCACACCACAAAACAGTCGGACATCTCGGCGAGATGTCCCCACCGGGGGGGCGATTCGCGTTGTGAACGCTGAGGTCACCACTACGCCCACGTATGTGTACCGTTTATCCCGAAAACGCTTTTTATCACACGGAGCTCTCGGAGAACACGGAGGAGAAACAAAAAACCAATCTGCATATTTCTGTCCCGATGCATCCTGCCCTTGTCCCCTCTCCACTCAGTTCTCCGAGAACTCCGTGTGACAAAAGCGTTTTTCGGGTGCAACTCAGCGCGGAGCCGGAGTTTTACTGCTGTCGCCACCTTTGTCGCTCATCTCGCCTTTCGCGGCGGCGGGGATGTTGACGGCGGGGAAGTGCCTGGCGAGTTCGGCTTTGAGGGCGGCGTGCTCGGGTTTGGCGGCGAGGTTGGTCCACTCGTATTCGTCGTTGCTGTGATCGTAGAGTTCTTCTCCGCCGTCCGCGTAGCGAATGTAGCGCCAGCGGTCGGTGCGGACGGCGTGATTGTTCTGGCCGAAAGTGGTGACGCCGACGCCATTCCACGCCGCCGCGGGATCGGCGAGCAGGGGCCTGATGTTGTCGCCTTCCAGCCAGGCGGGTTTTGGCAACGAAGCGAGGTCGCAGAGCGTGGGATAGACGCTCATGAAATCGACGGGGCTTTTGCAGAAGCCGCCGGGCTTGGTCAGGCCGGGGACCACCCAGATGAAGGGAGCGCGTGCAGCCTCTTCCCAGAGGGTGAACTTGCTCCAATGCGATTTTTCTCCGAGATGCCAGCCGTGGTCGCCCCAGAAGACGATGATGGTGTTGTTCTTCTGCGGTGACTTGTCATACGCATCGAGCACGCGACCGATCTGGCCATCGAGATACGTGATGGTTGCGAGATAAGCCTGCACGGCTTCCTTCCAACGGCCAGAGGCCAGCACGGCGGCGTGGCCACCCTCCGGCTTGGCGATTGCAACGCCTGCGGGCGGGACATCGGAGAGATCGCCTTCCTTGGTCGGCGGCAGTTGGATGTCAGCCAGTGGATGCATGTCATAGTATTTCTGCGGGACGTTCCATGGCAGGTGTGGCTTGTGAAAACCGAGTGCGAGGAAGAACGGTTTGTCGTGGGTCTTGCCGAGTTCCGAGATGCCGTAGTCGGCAATGCCTGTGTCTGGAAGGGCTTCATCCCCACCTTCGACGATGGGACCAAAAACGAGTTTGCCAATGCTGCGATCACTGACCTTGCCTTTCTTGAAGGTCTCTTCCTGAATCGCCGTCCACTGCTCCTGCCAGCCCAGACCTCCATGCCAGATCTTGCCCGTGCCGAGCGTGTCGTAGCCTGCGTTCTTGAACTGCATGACGAGGGATTCCCCGGGGTTGAGGACTTCCATGAAAAAAGAGTTGTTATCATAAATCCCCGTCGTGCTGGGGCGCTTGCCGCTGAGCAGGGCGGCGCGTGAGGGATTACAGACAGGGGCCGCGCATTGAGCGTTGGCAAAGGTCACTCCCATTGCGGCGAGACGGTCGATGTTGGGTGTCTTCGTTTGCTTGTTGCGACCGAGATGCCCGACCCAGTGATTGAGATCGTCCACGGCGATGAAGAGGACGTTGGGCTTCTCGGCCGCCGCGGCAGTCATCAAGTTCGCCGCAACCAACGCCGAGGCAAACAGATTACCAAAGTTTTTTGTCGCAATCATATTCATGGGTTATCTCCCTGCCGGGGCGGGTTCAACTTTTTCCGGCTTGAAGTATGTTACGTTTATATTGCAGGAATCTGGAGGAATGCTAGATTTCTACCGGTTCCATGAATGCAGCAGCCCGCATCTCCCATCGTCGCCCCCGAGGCCTTGTCCGGGCCGTCCAGGCGGCTGCCTTGCTGGCGTGGATGACTTCGGGTCACTCAGCGGAGCCAAGCCGTGGCGATGTCTCTGCTTTTCTCATCCGCCTCGGCAATCCCATGGTCGGCACGAACCTGACCGGGCGCCAACGCAGCATCTGGGATCTCCAATGGTTTGATGACCGTCTGTATCTCGGCAGCGGCAATACGACCACGAACCCCGGGAGCAACATCCTCTGGAGCTACTCCCCCACGCTTGGCACCATCAACAACGAATTCCTTGCCGCGACCGAAGCAATCGAAGTCTTCCGCGTCTTCAACAACCGCCTCTTCATGCCGGCGTCCGATCCGACAAACCTGATATCCTTGAAGTTTTATTATCGCGACCCCCGGGGGGGGTGGGCTTCATTTTCGCACGGGTATGACATGGCGCATGTGCGGGATGTCACGCTCACTGCCGAGGGGGACCTGATTGGCGTGGGAAATTCCTTCAGTGGGACAAGCACGACCGGCCTCGTCCGCTTTGACATCGCCGGGAACTCGTTGACGGCTTTGCCGGTCACGGGAGACGTCTCCGAGTTGGGTGTCTGGCCTTACAACCGGCCTTACAATTGGGGCTACTCGAGCTTCACATTTCGTGGCGTGACCTACGCGACTTCCGCCCTGCTGAAGCCGGTTCAGCAAACGTTCAACCCCGGCGTGGACGACCGGATTATGAACGGAATTTTGCGGTATGACAAAGCCGGCAATCGCTTTGTGGCCGACAATCTGAACACCTCGACCGACCGCAGCACGGTCGTGAGCAACGACGATTTTGTGCCAATCCTCGCGGCCTCGGAGGCGGTCGCCACGGCCGAGCAGCTCGCCACGATCTACCGGGTGTTCGCCAATGTGGAGACGCCGGAGGCTTTTGTCTATTCCCTGCGCTCGTATTCGCTCATCGGCAGTGCCCAATACCCTCCGAACTATTATGAAGATCTCTACCAGAACGGGCATGGACTTTTTTTGAAGACCAGCCTCCACGGCGCGCCGCAGCCCGTGGTTTTTCCGGATGCGACCACGGCCCGGGGGGAGGATGTCATCAAAGTCGAAGGCGTCGTTTACGCGCTGGCCAATGAGAAGCTCGCCAACAACAGCTTCATCGTATCCGTTCACGCCACATCCACCCCGGAAGTTCTTTCTTCCTGGCATGAGCTGTTCCGATTCAACAAAACATCCCGTGCCAAGTCTTTTGAATACGTGGACGGCATCTTCTACTTCGGGCTCGGAGCCGACCTTGGCGAGGACACCGTCGCCGCCGGGGACATCCTCTCCTACGAATACCAGACGGCTGCGCCCAGGTCCCCGAGCAACATTTTTCTCAGTGGAAACCAGGTGGCGGAAAAGCAGGTCGCCGGGGCGCTTGTGGGCACGCTCAGTTCGAATGATCGAAACGCCGGTGACACCCACACCTACAGCCTCTCCGGTGCCGATGCGTCCGCATTCAGCATCGCGGGCAACCAGCTCGTCACGGCGGCCAGCTTCAACTACGCGACGAAGAACAGCTACTCGGTCACCGTCCGCTCCACGGATCAAACCGGGCTGTATTTGGAAAAAACTTTAACCGTCAGTGTGTTTGCCGTTGTGGCCGAATACCGTTTCTCGTCAGCTTCTCTGGCCTCCACGGATACGGATTCTGCGAGTGTGGCTTCCGGCATCGCGTTAGGACCCGGCACCGGGCTGACGATGTCCGCCACGGCTGTGAGCGGAGTGCTTCGCGCCAACACCACGATCAACAACCCGAACACCGCCTTGGAAAAAATGCAGGCCGGCCGCTACGTCGGCTTCACGGTCAACGCCACCGCCGGCGGCAAGCTCAACCTCACCGGCTTCCGGGTTGCATGGCGGCGGGAAAAGAATTCGCCCAAAGGCCTCACCGTTTTCGCCACGGCTGATGGCACGAACTTCGTGACCGCCCTCGATAACTCAATGATCGACGCCGCTCCATCCCCATTCGTGACCTTCGAGAATGTCGCCCTCGCCAGCCTGTCCGCCCTGCAGGGTGTCAGTAGTGTGGAGTTCCGGATCGTCTTGCACGCGGGCTCGGACACGCTCACCAACGGCCTCAACGACATGGACGACATTGTCGTCATGGGAGGCGTCCAGCCCGCCGCGCCACCCTCGACCTACGCGGCGGCCGCCGCCGCGATGGACTGGGGAAGCATTCCTGTCAATCGCCGCGGCCCGCTCGACAACAGCGATGGGGATGCCTACAACAACTTTCTCACATGGGCCTTCGGCGGGAGCTTCACCCTCCCCGACACGAACCTGGCCCCCGTCGTTATCGCTACCGCGGCCGGAAACCAAACGCAGCTCACGCAATTCTACCCGAAGGCCGTTCCTGGCTTGGTCTATCAATTCAAGTGGTCCACGGACCTCGTGACCTGGTCGGCGGACGGCGTTACGGCCGAGCAATTCGACGCCGCTTCCGGAAAGTATTATCAGACATATACCGCCCCCGCAGGGACCCCGAGGATTTTTGGACGACTGGATATTTCGGAGCCTTGAACGGGGAAGCGACGGACGGCTGCGGCGAGCCGTCCCCCCCGGAACCCCCGGTAGGGACATCTCGCCGAGATGTCCGACTTCTTCTCCGATGATCAAAATTCTTAGCCACCCGGGCAGCGCGGCGTCCCCCTGGCGAATCGGGCAGGCCGCGCGGGTGGCGGCAGCTTTTTCCCTCGGCCTTTTTCTGGCAAGCTGCTGCAATCATCAAATGGATAATTCCAAAGGCACAGCACGATTGATCAACAGGTCGGCCCCCGCGGCGATGGGTCCCAACCGCCCCGTCCGGGCGGCCTCCTTACCCGGCGTTCGTCCGTCGGATTTCCCCGGTCCCATGGCCAACCGGCATCAAGAACCGCCGCGCCTCTCCTGTCCGCCGTTGGAAAAATTCTCTCCCTCCGACTGGAACTCTGTGGCCTCGGCCTTTGCCATGTCCCCTGCGGTCAATCTTGGCCAATCGTGGCGCGAGCCGCAGGATTCCTTCCGCCCGGCCACCATTCGCACCGGCTGGCGCGCTGGGAAGCTCTGGGTCTATGCCGAACTCGATGACGACGATATCTTCAACCCATCGGGCGTTTTCAATGAGCCGTTCTTTTTGCACGGGGATGCCCTTGAGATTTTTCTCCGGCCGGCCGGGCAGTCCGCCTATTTCGAGTTTCATGTCGGACCAGCAGGTCAGCTCTTCCAACTCCGGATCCCATCGGCCGAGGCCTTCGCCAGGCAGGCCGGCACCGAGGCCGGGTCATGGAAAATCCGGAAGCCTGTCATCAACGTCCGGACCCGTGTTGATCGGGAACGGGGGCGCTGGTTTGTTTTGGCTGCAATCCAGCGGGAGGAAATTGTCGAAAAAGGCGGCTCGCCGGGTGAGTGGATGTTTTCCTTTTCGCGATACGACCACACTCATGGAGAGAATTGCCCCGTTCTCTCGTCCACGTCTCCTCATGCGAAGCTTGGCTTCCACCGCCAGCAGGAGTGGGGATGCCTCCGTTTTTATTAGTCATGGGAAATAGTTTTGCCCCTTCGTAAGAAATCCAACCCGGATTCCATGAGATGAACACCACCCAAAATTCTTGGCCGTTTCAAGAACGGACATTTCCGTTCTGGAGCACGCTCTGGCGCTATTTCGACCAGTCGCGCGGGCTCGTTCTGGCGGCTTTGGGTCTGAACGTGGTCTGCGGTCTCGCCATCACCGCGCAGAACGCGATCCCCAAGTATCTCATGGACTCGGTGCTCCTGGCCGATCTTTCGTCCGCCAGCAAGATCCGGGGGGTGGTTCTGCTGATGGTGGCCTACCTGTTCATCTGCTTGGTGGGGCGGATCCTCTCCTGGCATTTCAGCATGCGGCTTTTCGCCCGCGCCTGCACCCGGGCACTCGTCCGCATCCGCATCCATTTTTTCCAGCATGTGAATTTTCTGTGCCTCCGGTTCCACGAGCAAAAGCCCTCCGGCGAGCTGTTGAGCTACCTATTCGGCAGCCCGCTCGGCGGGGTGCAGCAGTTTTTGTTTCAGTTCGTGCTGATCGTCCCTTTCGTGCTCTTCACCCTGCTCTCGACGCTGGCGCTGGTGTTTTCCTGGGATCCGATTTTGGCGGGGATTCTCTTCGGAGGCCTCCTGCTGAACGCGCGGGTCGCGCGCGGTGCCACCAAGGAAATCCGGGCGCTCCACCACTCGTTCCAAAGCCTCGAAAGTTTCGTCTCCGGCCGCGCCTCCGAGTTGCTGCGCGGGCAAAAGATCGTCAAAATTCTGGGGGCTGAAGAGAGCGTTGTCGAGCGGTTCCGGCAGGATGCGGAGAGCATCGGTATCAAGTCGTATGAGGTGCAGGTCCGGAGCCACCTGCAGAGCGTGAAGTCGGAGTCGGTCCAGATGTTTTTCTATGCCGTGCTCGCGGTGGCGGGGACGGTGTTGTTCGTGAACGGGCGGGTGCAACTGGGCGAGATCGTGGCCACGCTGGCTTCCTACGCGAGCATCCAGCCGCTGACCGGAAGCCTGTTCCAGTGCGCCCTCGCGCAGGGGGCCGCCCACGCGGGTCTCAACCGCATCGAGTCGATTCTGGCACACCGGACCACCACGCCGGAACCGCTCGCCAAGGAAATCGAGATTCCCCCGCGCCCTGCCGTGGAGATGAGGAACGTCGTCTTCGCCTACCAGAGCAGCCCGGTTCTACACGGCATCTCGCTGGAGGTGCCGTTCGGACAAAAGGTCGCCTTCGTCGGCCACTCGGGCAGCGGAAAAAGCACCATGGTCTCGCTTCTCCTCCGCCTCTACGATCCAGGCAAGGGAAAGATTTTGCTGGGAGGCGTGGATTTGCGCGAAATGTCCCTGCAAACCGTGCGGCGGCAATTCGGGGTCGTGCCGCAGGAAACCTTCCTCTTCCAGGCGAGCGTGAAGGAAAACATCCGCCTCGCAAATCCCGAGGCCACCGACGAGGACATCGTGGCGGCACTGGAGCGGGCGAATGCGTGGGAGTTTGTCCGCGAATTGCCCGACACGATCCACGCGGTTCTCGGCGAGGGGGGCGCGACGCTTTCGGGCGGGCAACGTCAACGGATCGGCATCGCCCGCGCCCTGGCGCAGAACCCCGCGATTTTTATTCTCGATGAGGCGACATCGGCATTGGACACAGCCTCCGAGAGCCTCATCACCGAGGCGCTCACCCATGCGCTCAAGGACAACACCGCGTTTGTGATTGCGCACCGGCTCTCGACGATCCGGTTCTGCGACCGCGTGGTGGTATTCGACCACGGCTCGATCGTGCAGGACGGAAGCTATTCCGAACTCTCGTCGACCCCGGGCCCTTTTCACGACTTGTTGGATGCCCAGAACGGAGGACTCATTTCATGAACTGGAGATACCACGAATTTTCCGAGCGCCCGCTTTCGGACTCCTGCTGGAGCGTCCAGACAGGACCGGACGGAAGAGTTTACATCGCCTGCTGCACGGAGCACACGGGCGGCGAAACCGCCACCGTCGTCCGCTTGGACGAAGACACTGAAACGCTCGAATATCTCTTCGACCTTGACGAAGCCACCGGCGACCTGCGCGACAGCGGGCGGGCCACGCAGTGCAAGATCCACTATAGTTTTGTCCCCGATCGCGAAAAGGGGTTGCTCCACGCGGCCACGCATCTGAGCGGGCCGCCGAAGGGCGAGGACGCCTACAACCCGTGGGCCAGTTGGAACGACCCGGCCCGCGCCTTTCGCGGCGCCTACCTGATCAGCTACGACACCGCGGCAGACGTCGTGACGGAATCCCGCCTCATGATCCCGAAGGAAGGTTGCCGCTGCCTCGCCTTGGATGAACACCGCCGCGTCCTCTATGCCGTGACCTATCCCCGCGACCACTTTGTTTCCTACGACCTCGCATCCGGTCAGCTCACCGATCACGGACGGATCGGTTCGGTGAACACGCAGTGTATATTTCTCGATGCCATCGGGCGGGCTTATCTGTTCGACGATTCGGGACGGATGCTGCGCTTTGACCCCGACCGGCAGCGACTCGAGGAGCTTCCGCATTTTTATCCTCACGCGAGCTATCAATCCGCGTGGCACGGCGTGCTCTACGATGCCGTGGCCGATCCTCGCTGCGGGGCCATTTACATGGTCCCGTGGAAAGGCCACCCGCATCTGACACGCTTCTGGCCGATGGAGGGGCCGGCGGGAAGGCTCGAAGACCTCGGACCGCTTACCCAGGACCGCGACCCGCGCGAGGTCATGTCCGTCAACCTGGATCACGTCGGCGGGCTCCTCTGGGGTGCAGACAACAAGCTTTACCTGGTGAAGGCCGAGTGGACCTGCGGGGTCTCCGGGCCTCGATCGAAAAACTCCACCACCTCCATGCTCGTCCGATTCGACCCCGATCAAAATACATGGGAACGTCTCGGTGCGCTCTCCAGCGAGAATGGCGAGGATCACTATGTGTCGCGCGGCGCGCTCAGCGCCCGGGGGAACATGGTCTTCGGAAAGATTCTCACCAAACCCGCCGGTGCCTACCGTGTCACCCTGCCCGACCACCCCCGCGACCTGCAGCCCGACCAGTTTTTACGCTTATGGGGATAGAGACTCCACCGCCCGTCAACGGGGACTTCGTGAACGAGGGCACCTTCCTCGCGCTGCCGCCGTGTTTTCCCGGGGTTTCGCTGCCGCCACCCGCCGATGAGACAAGAGCGCATCGGCTTTTCCGCTCGGCCTCTGGAAAAGATGTGTTTGCGGCCACGCGCGGACCGGTGCCCCACCTCCTGCAATTCCGCCACAAGGGAATCTTCGGCTATGGGGTGGATCTCGGCACTCCGGCGGGTGCCACGGAGATCACGGCACTGCTTTGCGACGCCGCCCGCGAATGCGCGGCCCTTCACGTCGCCTGCACGGGCGCGAATGGCGCCTCGATTCATCGTTGCCGTCCGGCTTTGATTGGGCCTGGCATCCAGGAGTGGCATGTGCATTGCCACCCGTTTGAAATGGCCCTCGCGCTTCCCATCGGCTCGATCAACGGTATGGTCGGGGCGGAAGCGGGAATTTTCGCTTGGGGTGAGAAAATGGGCTTCTTTCTAATCCAACAAGGCACGGACCTTGTAGTCGAAAGGACTGTCCCGCTTGGCGGAATCCTTGCGTCGCTAAAGGTCAATGGTGACGACCGCCTACTCAGTCATGATTGGCGGCTCATGTCGATCTTGTGGGATCGCAAGGAAATCGCAGCCGGAGACGACTTGCCGATCCGCACGCCTTTGCCGCAGGCATTGCATGTGTTCCCCGGAGGATTTGTTTTTTCCGACGGCGAGGGCCGGATTTTCGAGTGGAGCGAAGGGAGGCTGCGCCCGCGCGGACGAATCCCCCTCCCTCCGGTAAACGCGCTTTCCCGCCTGCCCGACGGACGGATCTTCGCTTCTGCGGGAGCGGAGATCGCTCATTGGTATGTGATCTCGGAGGAGGCCGGGTGGGCCCGTGACCTGGGCGTTCCCGTCTCCACTCTTACGACTCGACGCTACGGCCTGCAATTTTCGGATCTGCTCGTCGGCAGCGACAGCGAGATCCTCGCCGCCGAGGACGACCGCAACGGGCACCTCTGGGTTTACTTTCCTGCCCTGAATGATTAGCCCGCATTGTTCACACCGGATTTGGCCGGAGGCCAAATCCGGTGTGAACATGACGACACGGGCGCCGCTTTTTCGCGTTGAGGACCATCTCTGGCCGCATTCCGGGGATTCCAGCAATTTCCCATGCATCCCAAGGCTGATTTTCCTTGGATGCAGACGCGAGGGATCAAGGTCGGTGGCGACCAGCGATTTCCGGTGATGTTTTTGCGGCCGACTTCAGCCCGCAGGCAACGCCGACAAGTTGCCCCACGCCCGCTGGAAGGTTTCCCGGTAAGGATAAGCGCCCGCCAACTCCAAGTGGATGCGCCGGCAACTGATCTTCACCCGCGCGGCGATCTTGAAGAGTTTGAGCCGGATCTGTCCCACGGTAGCTTGTGCCAGATCCGTGCCGCGCAGCACCTCCGCCCTCAACACCGAGAGCATGAGGTGAGCAAACGCGCTGAACCACAACCGCAGTTGGCCTCCTACCGCGTGCAATGCCTGCTGGGGCAGATCGGGCAGGCTGCCGGTGTCGCTGCCGCGCTCTGTGCAAACACGGAGTGCCTCCCCCGACATCTCGATTTCGCCGACCTCAAACCGCTCCTCACCTCAGCACGACAGAATCTCGTGATCCGCAGTGATGCGCAGTGGGTCTGCCCGAGATCGCAGTCATTCATCAAGAAATGTCATTCGCCAGCAATACGGTCATCGGGAAAACACGACGCACGCCCTGATGGCATGGATTGATTCGGGATGAGGGGAACCCCCGCCGTTGGATATCGGTTTTTGATCAGTGGTTGACGTCGTCAAAAGAGAGTCCCAGCCGCAGTTCATCCACGGAAGCTCCGGGATCGAGATTCAACTCCAGGGTGTTGAATCGAAACTCCAGCATGGGGATGTCGATCTGAGCGGAATCCGGTGTGGGCTCTTTGTCGAGAGGCGGATTAAGCCAGACGAGAAGGCGTCCAGTGGCCTCCGGGATGACGGCCGTTTTTTTCGTGGCATAAAAGTCGGCAAATTCTTTGCTGGTTCCCCAATCGTTGCCAAACGTGAGTTGCGCAACCAGACTGATCGGCTGAGTGACAGGCACTGGAAGGTCAATGCTCTGCCTGACGTTCGCTTTTTTCAAATGATACCAATCCTGCCCGCACACGAGTTGGTTGTTGGGGATGTCGAACTTAAACGAAACACCGCTGGGCGCTGCCTTATAGGCGAAGTTGGAGAGGCGGAGAGTCAGACTGGAAGGACCGGGGAGCACCACTGCCGAAAACCAAATCGTCCCGTCGGCGGCTCCCACACCCGCGACGCTGCGTTCGATGTTTTGCTCGCTTGAGGTGGTGGCGGGAAGAGTGAGTTTCGCGAGTGCGCCTGTCTCGGGCTCGATTCTGCGGGACAATTCCACCCGGACGGATTCGCCGTTGAGGGCTTTGTTTCCCGTTGCGGGAAATTTCCGCCCTTGCGCGTCGCCAAAGATCAGGGAACCCTCGGCAATGATGTTCGGTTCCGGGATTTTTTCTTTCGATCCAACTTTCCAGCTCCCCTTGCGGGAATCTCCACTCCATCCGGTGCCTCCACCATAAACCGGTGGCTGTGCGCCAGGCGGGTAATCGAACGACTCGCTCACGGCCGTGTCGCTGCCGCAAACCGTGCAAACATTGGTGCAAAGAATCAGCGACAAAGCGAAACACCAGCGGAACAGAAGGAGCACCCGGGAAACAGGAACTTTCATGAGGGCAGATTGATATGCAGCAGCTATACAATCAAGCAACTTCACCAACGAGCCTCCACAGAAAGACCGCCGATCAGGAAAAATCCGACGATCACGCTCCGGCACTGGTTCCGTCTTCCGTCTTGTCGATTTTTCTTGGGCGCGAAGAGGAAGATTCCTGCCGCCTGGCCGGAAGCAGCTCGCGCAGCGAGGTTAAGCCCGGATCCGGCTTGAAATCACACCCAAAAAATTGTGCCGGTTTGGTTTGCAATATAGGCGTGTCTCAGTATAACTATATTGCATACTTTATGAAAAAAACCATATCGAAGCCTTCCATTCGTCAAAGGATCAAAGAGGAAGTGGTCCGCATGATTGGCAATGAGATGATGTTGCCGGGGGACAAAATCGAATCCCAGAATGAGTTGGCCAAGCAGTTTGCCACAACGCCCGTGACGATTCACAAGGCGCTCACCGAGCTGGCCCGCGAGGGCGTGATCGAGCGGCGCAAAGGGGTCGGCACATTCGTCGCGGACAAGGCGCGCAAACCTTTGACCAATGAGAAGCGGGTATGCCTCGTGCTCCACCGCTCGGGGCTGGATCGTCCGGAAGTCAACCCGGAGTATTGGCCATATATGCAGGACGTGATCTTCGAGTTCACCCATGCCCTCTCCGACGCCTATTCCTTCAGCATGAAATTTGCGGGTCCGGACTCGGATATCTCGCGGCTGATCTCCGAACTGCAGGGCTGCCACTCGGTCTTTTTTCACTACTCCAACGAAGTCCCCAACGACGTTCTCAAGGCCATCCTGCGCAGCCGCGTGGCACCCGTCATCAAGATCGGAAAAATGCAGGAAAACCTGGATTGCCTCCTGCTCGAGAACGACCGCTTCGAAGGAATTCGCCTGGGGACCGAGCACCTTGTCGGGCTTGGCCATCGCAAGATCGGCTACGTGGGCTCCACAAAATGGTGGGGCGATATCGGGCTGGCCGGCTTCCGCTCGGCGCTCTCGGCAGTCGGCTTGGACGGGGCCGACAGCCACATCGTCCGGGTCGAAGGCGAGCGGAAAGGCGGCATCGAGGCCGCCGATTCCTTCGTGGCAATACGCGATTTGCCGGAGGCGGTCATGGTGGACTCCGACCTGCGGGCGCTGGGTCTCGTGGAGCAGCTCCGCAACAAAGGCGTTCGGATCCCGGAGGATATCAGCATCATGTCCTACGATGGGCTCCACTTTGCGACCTACCACCCGCCTTACCTCAGCTCGGTCCGGATTCCCTATGGAGAAATGATCAAGGCCGGAATCGCCGAAGTCGAGGCTGGCAATGCGTCGATCCTCGCGCATAAAGTCATCACCTTTGTCGGAAGCGTCGTTTCCGGCGCGACGACCGCTCCCCGATCCGGGACGCCCAAGGCTCACAAGACAGCCGGCCGGCGCTGAGGCCGGTCGCGGCACCGGCGTGTTTGACATCGGAACAGTAATCTCTTCCGTTTCTTGCGATATTTCTGCAATATATGCTTGCTGGGGAATTCCTACCTGCTGTATATGGTGAACAATGATTGTAGAGGCACTGCCGGACTCGGAGAGGATTTCCGCTGAACAGGTATGCGAGTTGGGGATTATCTTCAAGACGCACCTTGACCTCGGCTTTACGGCGCTGGCTTCCGAAGTGTTCGCCAGATACATGGGTGAGTTCATGCCGCAGGCCACGAATCTGGCCCTGGCCATGGCGCAGGATGACCGGGCTGCTTCGAGGGGGCCGGCGGAACGGTTCGTTTGGACAACCGGCTCATGGTTGGTCTCAAAATACCTCGAGCACTCCCGGGGGCGTGCGAGACGCGATTTTGAAAAAGCCATCAGCGAGGACCTCATCCGCTGGCATGCGCTTCCGTTCACGTTTCAGAGTGAGGCTCTTGACGAGGCGCTTTTGGAGTCTGCCCTGGCGATTTCCCAGCGCCTGGATGCCCGTTTCGGAAAGCGAACCATCGCGGCGAAGATGACCGACGTGCCCGGGCACACGAGGGGGATCATCCCCACCCTGGTGGCTGCGGGAGTTCGATTTCTCCACATCGGGGTTAATCCCGCTTCAACTCCTCCCGATGTTCCTCCGCTCTTCCGCTGGCAGCACCCGTCCGGGGCGGAGATTGTCGTTTGTTATGAACACACTTACGGCGGCTATTGTGTCGTGCCGGGTGGTGACCAAGTCTTTGCCCTGGCGATGACCGGCGACAATGCCGGACCGCCTGCCTATCAGACCGTCCGGGCAACGCATGCCGCCATGCGGATTCGGTTTCCGCAGGCGACGATCCGTTCCAGCACGCTGGAAGAAATGGCGGCTGCGGCGGATCGCTCGCGGGAGTTGCTTCCATGCATAACGGGTGAGATTGCGGATACGTGGATCCATGGATATGCATCGGATCCTTGGAAGATGGCGGCCTTCCGGCGGCTGACCCGGCTTCGGAAGCAATGGGTGGAGCGAGGGGTTTTCGATCCGGCGAGTCGCAGCGGGCGGAATTTTGATGAGAACCTCCTGCTCGCGGTCGAACACACATGGGGGCTCGATGAAAAAACATGGCTCCACAGCGGGCGACCACTCAAGAAAGTCGAACGCGGTTTTCAGAAAGGCGAGTTTCGGCGTCTCCGGCGGCGTCCCGATTCCCGGCGGATGGAGGCCTCGTGGGAAGAGCAGCGGGACTACGTGCGGGGGAGCATCGTGGCCCTGGCTTCCATGCGTCTGCAAGATGAGGCCCGCGCTGCTCTCAATGAACTGGAGCCGGTCCGCAGATTGTGTCGTCTCCCACAAGTGCCGGTTGGCGAAGCCCGGCTGGGAACGATGCCGCTTCGGCCAGACGGCTCGTTGCGAATACCTGGCGCCGCCCGGGCTTGCCTGGGTGCATTGAGCTATCAGGTCTTCGGCTCGAACGACTACGACCGGTTTCAGAGACAGTATCTGACGGCTCCGGAAAACAAGGGAGTCTGGGCACCTCAGGATTTTGGGAAACCCGGTCTCGAGAAAGTCCTTCTCCGCGGGAGGTCATTCAAACCGCAGGTCGTTCGCGTGGCCGGAACGGCAAGTTGCCTCGTGGTGGATTCCGCATTCCCCGAGGAAGCGACCCTCCTCTTCGGAGCCCCCCGAAGGCTCCGCACGGAGATCACAGTCCAAGCCGGCGGGCGTTTTGCCTTTGATCTCCAATGGTTCGACAAGCCCGCTTCAAGAATCCCGGAGGCACTCTGGTTTTCGTTCCGCCCGCCGGTCGGGTCCGAGGCCCGCTGGCGTCTGCACAAACTCGGCGGCTCCGTGGACCCCTGTGACGTCGTGCCGAATGGCAACCGCCACCTGCACATCGTTCAGGCCGGAGTCTCGTCCGAGGACGCCTCGGGCCTCTGGCAGTTTTCGAGTCCGGATGCCGCGCTGGTCGCCCCCGGCAAACCCTCCCTGCTGGACTTTAACAACGATCTTCCCCATCCCTCCCGCGATGGCATTCACTTCAATCTTTTGAACAACATCTGGGGAACGAATTTTCCGATGTGGTATGACGACGACGCCCGGTTCCGCTTCGAGGTCCGACAGACCCCCCGGTAGGGACATCTCGCCGAGATGTCCGACTTTTTTCTCCGAGAGCGCGGACGCCGCGCGGGAAGCCGAAGTCACGGACGGCTCGGCGATCCGTCCCCCTTTATCCTAAAAAAAGCAGTGGGATTTCACGCAAAGGGCGCAAAGCGCGCCAAGCCAGAAAGATCCGCAAAGGATTGGATAGAAAACGTGTCACCCCGATGGTGAGTGCTGCATCTATTATAATTTCTTTCCTTTGTGTTCATTGCGTCCTTTGCGTGAGTCTCCACTTCAGGATTTAGGTTTACTGCTCCGAGCCGCTCGCAGCTCCGACTTTTGCTTTGGGAAGCTCTTCGGGGCGGATATCGACTTCTTGCATTGCCTTCGCGAGTTCGGTTTCGGACTGTTTGATGATCGCGGCGAACGCCGGATTTCCGGCCTCATTTTTCATCTGGTGGGGATCGTTCACGATATCGTAGATTTCCACTTCCTCGGAATCGGGCACACGGATGTAGGTGTGCCGATCCGTGCGAATGCCCCAGTGAAAAGGCTCGCGGGTCCAGTAGGCATAAAACACGGATGTCCGCCAGTCCGCCGGGGTCTTTCCTTGCAGGAGTGGGCGCAGGCTTCGGCCCTGCATCGCTTTCGGAACTGGTGCCCCGGCGTAATCCAGAAAGGTCGGCGCAAAATCAACATTCGCCGCCAGACGTTGACAGGTCGCCCCCGCAGCGATCTCGCGGGGATACCGGACAAGGAGCGGCATCTTGATCGACTCTTCCAGAATGAGCCGTTTGTCGGAAAATCCGTGCTGGCCGAGCCAGAATCCCTGGTCGGAGGTGAAGACGACCAGGGTATTCTCCGAGAGTTTTTCCCGGTCGAGGGCTTCGAGCACGCGCCCGACGTTTTCATCCACCGCCGTGATGCAGCGGATGTAGGATTTGATGAAGGCCTGATACACCTGCGATCGCCGGGCCTTTTCATCGCCCTCCTCCGGCGCCACCGCTCCGGCGGGCGTGCTCCCGAGTTTTGTCTGCGAAATGGACTTGGGTCCGCGTGCGTCGTGGATGAACGTGTATTGCTTGGGCTTGATCAGGGAACCCGCCGCCCAAACATCCTCGTGCAGATTGAACGGCTCCGGGATCTGGACCCCTTCGTAGAGACCGGCCAGCCGCTCGGGATACGAGAACGGTCCGTGCGGTGCTTTGTGGTGGATCAGCAGGCAGAAGGGCTTCGCGGGGTCGCGCTTCTTCAGCCACTCGAGCGACAGGTCGGTGATGATGTCGGTCGCGTAGCCGGGGAGGTTTCGCTTTCCAGCCACCCCCACGAAATCGGGATCGAAGTATTTTCCCTGGCCCGGCAGGACGAGATAGTCGTCGAATCCCTCCGGTGTGTTCTCCAAATGCCACTTCCCAAAAAGCGCGGTCTGATACCCGGCCTTTTTCAGCTCCACCGGGAAGAGCGGACTGTTGGCGTTGATCTGGCCATTCAGTTCACGGACTCCATTTTTGTGGCTGTATTGGCCGGTCAGGATGCTGGCCCGGCTGGGTGAGCAGATCGAGTTGTTGCAGAAGACGTTTCGAAACAGCATCCCCTCCCGCGCAATCCGGTCAATGTTCGGCGTCTTGGCGTAATCTTTCAGCCACGAGCCGTAGCTCGAAATCGCCTCCAGCGCGAAATCGTCGGCCATGATGAAAACAATGTTCGGCCTGCCCGCCACCTCCGCTTCCGCCGCATTCACCAATCCCGCTGCAACCAAACCGCCAAGCAATAACCCACGAAAGGTTCCTCGGGAAATTTTTCGGGAAAAGTAAGTTTCGGATATTGGAGATATATTCATATTGCGATTTTGGTATGCTGGCGACCGATACCTCCCGGTAGCGTATTCAGGAACCCCGGTCAAGGCCCCCAACCAAACCCGGTGGGGACATCTCGCCGAGATGTCCGATGATTCTTCTGAAGGGCGCGGTCCCCGCGCGGGAAGCCCAAGCAACGGACGCCTACGGCAAAACCCGCGCAATAGCGCCTATGTCATACAATGGGAAAGTCGAATGTTTGGCCGGGAAGGCAACCGAAGCGGAGCGGAGCAGCCGTCCCCTCCGAGCCAACCCACGGTGGGGACATCTCGCCGAGATGTCCGACTTTTTCTTCTGGGATGCGCGGACCAGCGCGGGAGGCCAAAGCGACGGACGGCTCGGCGAGCCGTCCCCACCGGATGTCTGACGATTTCTCTCTTCCCTCTGCCCAAGATGTGCTATCAGGAAACGCATGGAGATCGGGCGCAAGCAGCTCCCGCACGACACCCCTCTGGGGGTTCCCGTCGAGGAGGCGGCATTTTTTGTGACGCTCTGCGCGGAGCGGATGTCATCACCCGCCACGCGACCGCAATCCTCGAGGCCGTCCGCCGTCGGCACGAGGCCGGGACATGGTATTGCCGGATCTTCCTCCTCATGCCCGATCACGCGCACGCGATCCTCCATTTTCCGGATCCGGCACACCCGATGCGGCAGACGATCTTGGATTTCAAACGGTGGACCGGGCGCTTTGGCGACGTCGCGTGGCAACGGGACTTTTTCGACCACCGCCTCCGCCACAACGAGTCCTTGAATGAAAAGGCGGATTACATCCTCATGAACCCCGTGCGCGCCAGCCTGGTCACCGACCCCGCGCACTGGCCACACGTCTTCATCGCAAGGGATGCCCTGGGCTGAGGGAGGGGAGCCACGGACGGAGCTTAACCCGGTGGGGACATCTCGCCGAGATGTCCGACCTTTCCCGCAGGGGCGCGGACCCCGCGCGGGAGGCCAAAAGCAACGGACGGCTCGGCGATCCGTCCACACCAACCCCACCCCCAAAAAAACTTCAAAAAAAAACTTGAAACCTCCCTGCTGAATATATATTGCAGGTATAGAGCATAAATTATTTCATCAAACCCTCAGAAAAATCTCACATTTATCAAAACCATGAAAATGCAATTCACCTCCAACTGCCTCGCAGCCACCCTCGCCCTTCTCGCGCTTGCCGTCGGCCCATCGCTCCATGCGCAGAACGTCACCTGGAGCGGCACCGGCACCGACTTCAACACAGGCGCGAACTGGTCGAGCGGGAGCGTCCCCGCCTCGACAAACAACGCCACCTTCACCGGCACGGCGGTCACGAATCCGAACCTGAGTGCCAATGTCACCAATCAAGCGGTGTTCTTCTCCTCCAACTCCTCGGGCTACACCCTCTCCGCCGACGCGGGCAGAGCCCTCTCTCTGAACCAAGCGACGGCCATCAGTGCTGCGAATACCAGCGGCACGAATACCATCAGCGCAAACATCGTCCTGACCAAAAGCGCGCTCATCACCATCGCTCAAGGAGTCGGGGGCACGCTCGTTCTCTCCGGCAATTTATCCGCCACCCAAAACATCTCGTTGAGCCGCATTGGATCAGGAACCGCTACCTTCACTTTGGCGGGAGCCAATACCTTCGGCAGCACTGTCACCATCCAGAATGCGGGGACGGTGGTCAACATCAACAACGCCTCCGCTCTCGGCACCTCAACCTTGGCGCTGGGCGGTAGCGCAAGCTTGAACAACACCAGCGGTGCGGCGATCACTCTCGCCAACAACAACAGCATCAATCTCAACAACAATAACAACCTCACCTTCTTGGGCAACTCCGCCGCCAGCAGCCTCAGCATCGGAACTGGTACGGTGACAATCACTGGGGGTCGCTCAATCACCACGACCGCCGGAGGCACACTGACGATCGGTCGCCTGGCAGCGAGTGTCGCAACCGATGGGTTAGAGCATAAAGGCGCAGGCACGCTCGTCATCCAAAACGCAGCCGCCGCCAGTTATGGTGGCACGACAATCCTCAACGCCAACACCACCACCCTCATCGGGAGCAGCACGTCCTTCGGCACAGGCAACCTGACGATGTCAGGAACTCTGAAGGCCTCCACCGATGTGGACCTCGCCAACGCCTGGGTGGTTGGAGCCGGGGGGAGCGTTGCCTCCTTCAGCGGATCGAGTAACATCACCTTCAGCGGTGCTTACCTCGGTGCCAACACAACGGCTACCAAAAACATTAACAACGTTCTCGACGCCGGAAAAGTCCTGACCATTTCCGGCCCCGTCGGCATCTCCAATGGCAATGTTGACCTCCAGACCCTCACGATCTCCGGCAACGGGACGACTGCCATCAGCGGCAACATCACCAACAACGCGGCGGGAGGCACCTCCACCACGAACTTCCTGACCAACAACAGCACCGGCGTCACCACACTGAGCGGCACGAATACCTACACCGGCAACACGACGGTGAACGCGGGCACGCTGATCATCAACGGCACGAACAGCGGCACGGGGCTGGTCAGCGTCGCCAGCGGAGCGACCCTCGGCGGCAACGGAACCATCGGCGGAGCGACGACGATTGCCGGCATCCTCGCCCCGGGCAACAGCCTCGGGCAATTGAATATCACCGCCAACACGACCTGGTCAGGGGCAGCAATCGCCGGAGCCACCACGGATTGGAAATTTGAACTCGACGCGGGGGACACCGCCGACCTGCTCAACATCACCGGCGACTTCCTGAAAAACACGACCGCAGGGACAGTCTTCGAATTCAACTTCATGGGAAGCATCGCGACCGGCACGTTCAAGCTGGTTGACTGGACCGGCACCACCGACTTCAACTCAGGCGACTTCACCTGGAACAACCTCGGTGGTGGCAACACCGTCAGCGGTTTCAATGTGGATAACACAAACGGCGCGCTTTTCGTCACTGTTGCCGTCCCCGAGCCCGCGACATGGGCACTCCTGGCCTTCAGTTTGACAACCGTGATGGTGCTGCGCCGCCGCCGGGTGTGAAGTGGTGTTCCTGCAAACGTAATTTTTTCAATTTGGGGGTTGAAGAGCGGGGTCCCTGGAGGGTGCCCCGCTCTTCTGTTTTCCCCCGGTAGGGACATCTCGCCGGGATGTCCGACTTTTTCTCAAACAAACTGAGGGCAGAAGAAACTTTACGCACTGCACCTCGAAAGCAATAAGAGTGAAGAGATGTCCCCGACTGTGGTGAACCGCAAACCCAATCTCGTCATCCTGCACGCCCACGACATGGGACGCTACAACGCGGCCTACGGGCATGCGCTGCCGACGCCAAACATCGCGGCGTTCGCCCGCGAGAGTTTTCTTTTCCGCGATGCACACTGCGCGGCACCGACGTGTTCCCCGAGCCGGGCTGCGATGCTGACCGGACGCACCGCCCATGAGGTGGGGCTCCTCGGTCTCACCCACCGGGGATGGCATCTCGAAGACAACAACCTCCATCTGGCGGCATGGCTCGGACGCCACGGATATGAAACGGCTCTCGCCGGAATACAACATGAGCTTCTCAATGAAGACGACGGTCCCTACTCCGTCCGCATCCGTTCAGAGAACCGGTCGAATTCCACCCGCGATCTCGCTGTGGCCAATGCGGCGGCGGCCTGGCTCGGCGAACCCCGCGAAACCCCTTTCTTTCTTTGGACCGGCCTTTTCCTGCCCCATGTGCCGTTTCTTAAAGCGGACCCCGCCGAATTCCCTGAGGGGCAAATGCAGCCTCCTGCCTGTCTTCCCGACACCGCCGGGACACGCGCCGACTGGGCCGACTACGCGACTTCGGTCCGGGAAACTGATCGATGCTTCGGCATCATTCTCGATGCTCTGCACGCCAGCGGGCACGCGGAGAACACGCTTGTTATCCTGACCACCGATCACGGCGTGCCCCTCCCAAAAATGAAATGCTCACTCACGGGCCACGGCACAGGAGTCACCCTCATCATACGGACACCGAATGGCGAGGCCCCGGCCCGGGGCGCTTCCGACGCCCTGGTCTCGCATCTGGATCTCTTCCCGACGGTTTGCGAGCTTCTCGATCTCCCCGTGCCGGATGGATTGCACGGCGCGAGCCTTGGTCCATTGATGCGGGGCGAAACGGATGCTGTCCGTGAGGACACCTTTGCCGAGGTGACCTACCACGCCTCCTACGAACCCAAGCGTTCGGTGCGCACCAAACGCTGGAACTATATCCGTTCCTTCGACGACGACCGCCGCCGCCCGCTGGCGAACACCGATGATACCCGGAGCAAGCGCTTCTTGATGGCGGAGGGGTGGGCTCTCGTCCCAACCGAACGAGAGGCCCTCTATGACCTGATCAATGACCCGCAGGAGTCGCACAACGTCGTGGACGATCCGGCATTCGCCGCCTCCCTCTCCGAGATGCGTGACCGGCTCGCGGCATGGATGGAAAAAACCGATGACCCGATCCTGAAAGGCCTGATCCCCGCACCGAAAGGGGCCAAGTCAAACCCGCGCCAGGCGGTTCATCCTTGGGAGGAACCGGTGTAGAAGTTTACTAACCCGGACAAATCACAGGGAGGCGGCTCAGATTGCAGAAGATTTTGACTGTCAGCGGGTGCTGCCGACCAAGGCATATCCCCTGTGATCTGGTGCGGGAGGCGGAACCCGCTGGCGGGCAAAAGATTCGCAAGATGGGCTGTCTCATTGTGATTTATCCGGGCTAAGTTAAGGCGGGTTCGGGATGTAGAAGCGGCATCTTGCCGCTTGGATTTCCCTGGGAAAAGCGGCGGGACACCGCTTCTACGTTCGGTTAACTTCGTGCCATTCTTGCCTGCCCACTTTTTCACTTTTTCATCTGCTGGATCGCCTGCCGGGTCGAGCGCTCCGCGGCCTGGATTTCCGATTCGAGCTGGCGCGAGGAGATCGAGGTCGCACCGAAGGATTCGACGGTCAGGCGTTCGAGGTGGTCGTCGGTCGCGACGGTGACGTCGAAATCCGGGGCATACTTCGCGGCGAGCCGTTCGATGATCGCGTCGGCGGACTGGCCGGATTTGGAATAGAAGACTTTGATCGCGGTGGATTCTTCACCTGTGGAAGCCTTCCCACCGGTGCCGTCGAAGACGACCGCGACCGTCCAGTCCGACGCATCCTGCAGGGAGGTCAGCATGCGGACGAGCGATTCGCGGACGGCCGGGCCGTGGGCGGCGTATTTGCCGGAGAGCTCCGGCCACTGGAAGATCATGCTGTGGCCGTCCACGATGAGGATCTTCTGTTTCATCGCGGCCGGGCGGAAGCTATTTTGCGTCGGGCAGGAGCCGGGCGTTGATCCGCTCGATCCCCTGGCGGGCGAAATCGCTGGCGGGATAGTTTTTCCGGGCCTTCAGATACCATGCCAGCGATGAGCCGATCTGGTTTTTCTTCTCCTGGTCCTCGGCCTGTTTGAGGGCCCGCACGAAATCGGGCGCCTTGGTGGTGAGGTCGGCCCGGACCTGGTTGAGCTTGTTGTCGCCGGGAAACTGCCGGGAGGCAGCCTCCGCGCTTTCCCAGGCGCCGGCGAAGTCGCCGCGTTTCTCGACCTCCTGCGCCCGGATGATTGCGGCCTCGACCAGGGCCATGTTGTCCAGCACCTGGCGGAGCTGCTCCTGTTTTTCCGGGAACATCGCCGTGGCCGCGATGAACCGCATCTTGTCGTCGAAGATCTGCCGGAAATTTTTCTGGCTGAAGAGCTGGTCGAAATCCGAGATGGCGCGCTGCTGGAGATCGGACTGGCTGAAGATCATTCCGCCGACTTCCGTGAGCGCGGGATTCCTGGGCCAGATCTCCGCCGCCGTCCGCAGTTCGGACTCCATGGCGGCCTTGTCCCCGCTCGCGGCCGCGTTGCGCGCCTTGGCCAGGTGCATCGAGCTGATGGTCTTGGCGGTTTCAATCTTGGCGAGCGGTTTGCTGGCATCGAAGTCGTTTGCGATCTTCTGGATGTCCTCCACCAGCTTTGCGGCCCGCGTCAGGTCGTTCACTTCCAGCGCGGCCAGCAGCTCGTTGCCCTTTTGGGAGAAATCGAGCGCCTTGCGCTTGTCCTCGCGGCTCAGGAGTCGCACGCTCGGCAGGAATTCGCCCAGAGCAAAGGTTTCCGCCAGGCGCTCGGTCGCGCTCTTCATCTCGTTTTTTTCCAGGAGAAATCTGTAGGCCTCGATCCCCTCGTTGACATCGCGGATCGCCTCGTTGGCGAGGCCGTCGAGCTGGCTGAGCGAGCTGATGAGTTTGCTCACGGCCTGGGCGGCGGTGGCGGCACCGCCGACCATGCTTTCGACGCCGAGGTTTTCGACGCCCAGTTTCATGCCCTGCGCGGAGAACGACTGGCCGGAGGGAACGTAGGTGCCGCCGCCCACTCCGGAATCGTGCGCCCCGGCACCCGCGCCGACGTATCCGCCCCCGCTGGCTTTGCCGGAGACTTTCGGATCGAACTCCGCGTTGATTTTCGCCTGCCCGGCATCCTTCGTCGGGAGCTTGTCCACCATTTTTTTGAAGACCTCGATCGAGTTGTCGCCGTCGGTGTAAAGGGCGCGGTAGAAGCGGTTCGCGATGATGACATGCTCAAACCGCCGGGTGGCGAAGAACTGCATGATGAGCGCCTGGAGATGGCCTTTGGCGCTGAGTTCCAGCAGGGCCATGCGGGCCTTGTTGTTCTTGATCGTCTGCCCGACCTCGGAGAGCTGCCGCTTGGTTCTTGCCATCCGGGCATCCCGCTCGAGCTTCTGGTTCTCCTGCTGGAAGGCGCTGTCCTTCGCGGACGCGGACACCCCCAGGGAGGAATTTTTTGCGGCCACCTCGTTGTTCCATTCGGCCGTGGAGAGCTGTCTTTCCAAGGCAATGTTGTCACGTTTCAATTGTTCCACCATCACCAGGTTGTTCTGCGCGGCGTAGATCGCATCGGACAATGTCGTGCAGAGGTTGGCGTCATCCTTGTAGGCGGAGGCCTTCTTCAGAAGCGCAAAGGCCGCGTCCTGATGCGCCTTGGTGGCATTCCCGGGCGCGAGGAGCTCCATGATCTTGTCGATCGTTACGCGGTAGGCCACGTCGGCGGCGTCGGTCGCCGGCGCCGCATTCAGGTATTTTTCAAATCTGGCGCGGAAAAGCCGGTTGTCGTTGATATTCCAAAGTTTTCCGTCGTAGGACATGGTGTCATTGCCCGGGTCGAAATGGGGAACATCCCGGCCGATGAATCCCTCGTTCATTTGGCCGGGCCGGGCTCCTCCCGTTGCGGCCTTGGAGTCGCCTGCACCGGCGGGGACTGCGGCCTGCGGCCATGCCGCCGAAGCGCAAAAAAAGACGGCTGAGAACAGAAGGGTTTTCATGGCTGGGAGATGTTCTTGGTTTTGAGGACCCCGTTTTCATCCACCTCGACCACGAAAAGGAATTTCTGTCCCTTCTGGATGTTCATGGCGTTGAAGTCCGCGGTGACGAGGACGGGGATGGTTTCCTCCCCGACGTCCACCGCGATCAGTCGTCCGGACGTGGGCGACCAGGCCAGCGAGTTCGAGACCTCGCCCTCGACCTTGTAGACATTCCCGCGGAGGCTGTTGGCATTTTCCAAATACGAGGGGATATCCAGTTCCGCCACCGTGCGGAACGGATTCGATCCCGCGGACTGGAACAGCCGCGGTCCCAGAAACGCGGCGATGAGGAGCACGGCCGCCAAAACGAACCAAAGCGGCTGCAGGGAGGATTTTTTGCGACGGGCCATACCTATCTCCTACCCGTGCCGGTCGAGAAGTTCAAAGGGAAATCTCCAAAGGCACGCGGCGCACAGGAAAAAAGAATGGCGGCAGGCCGGAAACAAAACTTGACTGGCCCGGAGGAGCGGGTAATTTCGCCGACTCTCATTATGTCAAGAAAGTGCAGCATTACAGGGGCCAAGCCCGTCCGCGGATCGAAAATCCATCGCCGGGGTCTGGCAAAGAAAAAGGGCGGCATCGGCATGCATGTGACGGCCGTGACCGCGCGGTTCTTCCAGCCGAATTTGAAAACCAAGCGCGTCTGGGTTTCCGAGCTCAAGAAGTTCGTGACCGTGAAGGCGACCGCCCGTGCGCACAAGACGATCTCGAAAAACGGGGCGCTGAAAACCCTGACCAAAGCCGGGCTCGTCAAGTAAGGCGCCCCGGTCCGCAAGGCCGCTGGCACCGCGCCCGACGGTGCAATTTTTCCAATGGATGCCCGGGGATCAGTTGATCCCGCGCACCACGACCCGCAGGCCTTCCTGGAAGACGACCTCGATTTTTTGTCCGGGTTCGATGAGCCCGCTCTCCGCGACGACATCCACGCGGCGTCCGGCGATCAGGGCTGTTCCTGCGGGGCGCAGCGGGGTCAGGGCCTCGCCGGTCACGCCGAGGATCCGGACCGCGGCGGCGGAGTTGTCCGGCGGCAGCGACTTTTTGAGCAGGAGTTTTTTCCCGATCGGGGTGGCCGGAAAGAAGTTCAGCCAGAAAATGAAGCCGGCGATCAAAAGGACGGCGAGGGCGGCGAACGCCATCGTGCCGAGCAGCGGTCCGTATGCGGCGTAGCAGAGCGCGACGCAAGCCGCCAGACAAAGTCCGCCGAGGATGCCGAGCACCATCCCCGGCACAAAAACCTCCGCGGCGAGCATGAGAAAACCGACGACCGCCAGAACGATGATCGCCTGCCCGATCACTCCTCCCCCTTCTCCTTCGGCCCGATCGTCCTCTCCCCGAGCAGTTCCTCCTGGATGGTGCCGATGAAGTGGAGAGTGGAATCCTTCGTCTTCTTCACGGCTTGCCCGGTCGCCTTGCTGACATCGCCGAAGATCCCGCCCAGGGCAGGCCCCGGCGGAGCGGGTTCCGTCCGCACTTCGGGACTGGCTTGGAGCGGGCTGACGACCGATCCGCCGGCTGCGGAAATCCGGATCGTCCCGACCGATGCGCCCATGTGGTTGTAGAGTTTGACATTCCAGACCGGAGCGTTGCTTTGCGGGTCGGTGCGCAGGGTGTAGTCGAGCCAGTGGAACCCGAGTTCATTCTTCGTCGCCTCCGCCTGCACGGCGCGAAAAACTTTGTCGGAGTCAAACGCGAGGCCGGCGGTATCCAGCGGGGCGAGATCCGTGATGCCGGCCATTCCGCGGAGGGGCGTGCGTTCGGACGTGATGGAGCCCGCCACGACCGAGACTTCGCGCACGCCGCCGCGCGCCTGCGGGTCGCTGAGCAGGAAGGTCCATTCCTTCGGCTGCGGTTCGCCGCGCTCGCCGCGGATTTCCATCACGCGGGCGGATTGGCCGTAAGGCTGCCCCTTCACGACCTCAAGACCTGAGAATGCCGAGCCCGCCGGTGACGCGACCGCCGGCCCAACCGCCATCGCAGCAAAAAGAAACAGAAATCGAAACATGGCGGGGATTATCACCCAAGAACGGCCGATGATCCAATGGATTTTTTTGGTTTTCAATCCCGCGCGAGCATTTCTCGCAGCGCGGCGAAGGACGCGGAGAGGTCGTCCTCGGCGACGGGCTTGTTCATGATGTCCGCGTGGCTTTCCACCAGAACTCCCTCGCCCTCGATCTCCTTGAGGAACGGGGACGGTCGGCAATACATCGCGCTGCCGAATTTCGTGCGGTGGACGCAATGCGTGATCGTGAGCGATTTCATCGCGCGGGTGATCCCGACGTAAAACAGCCGCCGCTCCTCGTCCACCGTGCCCTCGGATTTTGAGCGTTCGTGCGGGAGGATCCCGTCTTCCGCGCCCACGAGAAAGACATGCGGGAACTCGAGCCCCTTGGCCGCGTGGAGGGTGATCAACGTGACGCCTTTCGCATCGTCTTTTTTCTCCTCGTCGCGCTCGCGGTCGAGGGTCATCTCGTCCAGGAATCCCTGGAGCCCGGAGCGGGAACGTTTCTGGTGCTCGGCAAGCGTGTGGAGGACCTCCTTTGCGCCGCTCTCGCGGTTGAGCTCCTCCTGCGGCGTCTTGCAGGAGCGCTTGAGATCGTCGAAGTAGCCGGATTCCGTGAGGAAGGCGGAGACGATGCCGGAGGCGTCCGCTCCCGGGGTGAGCAGCCGGATGCGCGTCGCGGCGAGCTCCTCGGCGAACCGGCTGATCGCCCCGGCGGTCTTGCGCGAAACCTGTTCGGAGAATTCCGGGGCCGTGAGCGTTTCAAACAGGCTCCGGCGGGCTTTCGCGCTGTGCTCGAGCGCGAGCTCCACGCTCGTCGCCCCGATCCCGCGCGGCGGCGTGTTGATGATGCGCAGCAGCGCCACGTCGTCGGAGGGGTTGAGCAGGCAGGCCATCGTCGCCAGCACATCCTTCACCTCGCGGCGGTCGAAAAAACTTTTGCCGCCGACGAGGCGGTAGGGGATCCTGAGCCGCCGGAAACTTTCTTCGAGCACGCGCGACTGGGCGTTCATCCGGTAGGCGATTGCGAAGTCCTCCCACGGGAGGTTGGCCGTCGCCCGCAGCGCGCCGATCTCGTTGACCACGAACTCCGCCTCCTTCTTGTCGTCGGGGACACAGACGACATGGACCGGGTCGCCGCCCTCCTGCGGGCTCCAGAGGTTTTTTCCGCGGCGGCGCGGATTGTTTTTGATCAGGCGGTTGGCGGCACCCAGGATGGCATTCGTGCTGCGGTAGTTCTGCTCGAGGCGGATGACCTCCGGATTCCGGAAATGCTTTTCAAATTCCAGGATGTTCGAGACCTCGGCCCCGCGCCAGCCGTAGATGCTCTGGTCGTCGTCGCCGACCACGCAGACGTTGGGAGGATCCTCGGAAGCCAGCAGGCTCACGAGTCTGAGCTGCAGGTTGTTTGTGTCCTGAAACTCATCCACCAGCATGTGGCGGAACCTCGAACGCCACTTTGCGCGGACGCCCGGATGTTCGTCGAGCAGCTTCACCGCCTGGACGAGGAGGTCGTCGAAATCCATGGCGTTGAGCGCGCGGAGCTCGCGGTTGTAGCGCGAATAGACGGCGCCGACCGGGGTTTCGTCGTTGGCAGCCCAGCCGTTGTTCTTCCCCTTGCTGATCATGCTCTGCGCAATCACAGGATCCACCTTCTCGTCCTGAGAGGTGACGCGGTTGATGACCTTTTTGATAAGCCCGAGCTGGTCGCCCTGGTCGAAGATGCTGAAGTTGTTTTTGTAGCCGAGCTTGTCGGCGTCCGTGCGCAGGATCCGGACGCAGAGCGCATGGAATGTGCTTGCGGTGACCTCCGAGGCCTTCCCGGAATCGAGCATCCCGGCGATCCTCTCCTTCATCTCGCGCGCGGCCTTGTTCGTGAACGTGACGGCCAGGATCCCGGACGGAGGGACGCCCTGCGAGACGAGCCAGGTGATCCGCGCGACGATCGTCCGGGTTTTCCCGGTGCCCGCGCCCGCGAGGATGAGGAGCGGCCCGCTCTCGTGCGTGGCGGCGCGCTGCTGCTCGGAATTCAAATCCCAGAGCCGGAAGCGGCTCATCGCAGGTCCCCTGCGGCAAACCGTGCGACCACCGCCGGATAAATTTTATGTTCCTCGACCTGAATCCGCGCATGCAGAGTTTCCGCCGTGTCGCCGGGCAGAATCGGCACTTCCGCTTGTGCGATGATCTCCCCGGAGTCCATGCCCGGATCCACGAAATGGACCGTGCATCCGGTCTTGGCAACCCCGGCATCCAGCGCCTGCCGCCAGGCCTCGAGCCCGGGAAAGGCCGGAAGCAGAGACGGATGGATGTTGATCATCCGGCGCGGAAATGCCTCCAGAAGCGGAGCCTTTACCATGCGCATGTAGCCGGCCAGCACGACGAGCTCGACTCCCGCCTCCAGGAGCACCTCCACGACACCTGCTTCGACCTCCGGCGAGAGCTTCGTGCGGAACTTCGGCTCCCGGATCACATGTGTTGGAATCCCCGCCCCGTGCGCCAGATCCAAAATCCCGGCGCCTTCCACGTCGGACAAAACGAGCACGGCCTCCGCATCAAGCCGGCCCGCCTCGATCTCCGCGAGGATCGCGCGAAAATTCGATCCCTTCCCCGATCCCAAAACCCCGATTTTCAAACGTCCCATGGCACGGGATGATGCACTCCTCCGCGATCATGGCAAGCCGGGTCTCGCGAGAATTTTCCGACTTTGGACTTGCTAACCGGAAACCGGCGTGAAATTCTTTTCGCTTACACAAAAACAAGAAATAACACATGGCAAAGGCAGCAACAGCAGAGGTCGATACCCTTCGACTTCACGAAAAAGACACAGGCAGCGCGGACGTTCAGGTCGCACTCCTGACCAAACGCATCAGCGAACTCACCGGGCATCTCAAAATCAACGCGAAGGACCATTCGTCCCGCCGCGGGCTGCTCAAACTCGTCGCCACACGGCGGCGGCTCCTCGATTACCTCAAGCGGACGGCAGCCGACCGCTATCAAGCCGTCATCGAGAAACTCCAACTGCGCAAGTAGCGCAAAATTGAATCAGGAAAAGCCCAGGCACAAGCTTCGGGTAAGTTTTTCCACCTGCCTCCGGGATCCGGCGGCGCAACCCATTATCATTATGTCACATTCCGTTACCGCCCAGATCGGGCACACCAATATCACCATCGAATCCGGCAAGCTCGCCAAACTCGCCGATGGCGCCGTCACCGTCCGGTGCGGCGACACGATTGTCATCGTCACCGCCGTTTCGGCCACCAGCATCAAAGAGGGGCAGGATTGGTTTCCGCTCACCGTGGAATACAAGGAGAAAGCCGCCGCGGTCGGGAAATTCCCCGGCGGATATTTCAAGCGCGAGGGGCGGCCCTCGGAAAAAGAGGTTCTCGTGTGCCGGATGACCGATCGTCCGCTCCGTCCGCTCTTCCCGAAGGGCTACCTTTACGACACGCAGATCATCACGCTTCTGCTCAGCGCGGACGGTCAGAATGATCCCGACATCCTCTCGATCAACGGGGCTTCCGCCGCGCTCTGCGTTTCGGATATCCCGTTTGCGGGCCCGGTTGGTGCGGTCCGGGTGGGACGCGTCAACGGGGAGTTCGTCGCGAACCCGACCCACGACGAACGCGCCGCCAGCGACCTTGACCTCATCTACGTCGGCGACGGCGAGAAGGTCATCATGATCGAAGGGGCCGCCACCGAGCTTCCCGAGGACCAGTTCAACGCGGCCCTCGACTTCGCCCGCGAAAACGTGCGTGTGATCGTTGCCGCCCAGCGCGAGCTCGCCGCGAAGGTCGGCAAAACGAAGCGCACGGTCCAGCTCTTCGAAGTGGACGACTCGATCCTCGAGATCGCTTATCAGGTTGCCGGCGACCGGATCGAATCCGCGATTTACACCTCCGGAAAAGTCGCCCGCTCGAAAGCTGTGGACGCGCTCCGCAAGGAAGTGGAGGCCGCTGTCCTCGAGAAATTCCCGGACGCGTCGAAATTCGACATTTCCCAGGCATTCGACTACCTGCAGAAGAAGGCCTTCCGGATCAGCATCCTCGACAAGCAGAAGCGCTGCGACGGCCGCGGCCTGCATGACATCCGTGCGCTGTCCGGCGAAGTCGGATTGCTCCCCCGCAGCCACGGCTCCGCGCTCTTCGCACGCGGCGAGACCCAGGCGCTCGGCATCACCACGCTGGCTCCGGCCGACGAGGCGCAAAACATCGATGCGTATGGCGGCGGCGTGGACACGAAGTCGTTTATCCTGCACTACAATTTCCCGCCGTTCAGCGTTGGCGAGACCGGCCGGTTCGGCGGCCAGAACCGGCGCGAGATTGGTCATGGCGCGCTGGCGGAACGTTCGATCGCCCCGGTGATCCCGGATGGCAAGGACTTCCCGTATGCGATCCGTGTTTCGAGCGAGGTCATGGAGTCCAACGGCTCGACCTCGATGGCCACGGTTTGCGCCGGAGTGCTCTCGCTCATGGACGCGGGCGTCCCGCTCAAGCGGCCGGTGGCCGGCATTTCGGTCGGCCTTGTCACCGAGTATGATGGCGACGCTCTCAAGCGTTACACCACGCTCACGGACATCATCGGCAGCGAAGATCACTTCGGTGACATGGATTTCAAACTTTGCGGCACCGAGGCCGGGGTCACCGGGTTCCAGCTCGATCTCAAACTCCCCGGCGTCTCGCATGAGATCATGAGGGAAGCGGTCGCCGAAGCCACCGAAGCCCGCACGAAAATCCTTGCGACCATGCACGGGATCCTCGCCGGACCGCGCAGCGAGATGAGCCAGTATGCCCCCCGCATCGAAACCATCCGAATCAATCCGGAGAAGATCGGCCTGATCATCGGGCCCGGTGGCAAGACGATCAAGGGGATCGTCGCCGAGACCGGAGCCGAGATCAACATCGAGGACGACGGGTCGGTTCACATCTATTCCAGCAACGGCGACAGCCTCCAACGCGCGAAGGAAATCATCCTCGGCATGACGAAGGAGATCGGCGTCGGCGAAATTTACCAGGGCACGGTCGTCTCGATCAAAGAATTCGGCGCCTTCGTCGAAGTGCTTCCCGGAAAAGACGGGCTCGTCCATATCTCGGAGCTTGCGGACTTCCGGGTCAACAAGGTCGAGGACGTCGTCAAAAACGGCGATTCCGTCTGGGTGAAGTGCATCGGAGTGGACGACAAGGGGCGTGTCAAGCTGAGCCGCAGGGCCGCCATGAAAGACCGCGACGAAGCCTCCAAACCAGCCTGATTTCGCTCCCGCAGAATGAGAAGCCCGGTCCTCCGCAAGGAGGCCGGGCTTTTATTTTGCCTGTCGGGCTTTTATTTTGCCTTGACTTCCCGGCACCCAATCCGCAAAAAATGACCCATGAGCCGCTCCCTGTGCTGGTTCGCTCTGAGTTCCGCGCTGCTGTTCACCGTGGCAGGCCACGCCGACACTTTTGACTGGGGCGGCACCACCGGGGTCTGGAGCGCGGATGGGAACTGGACTCCGTCAGGGGCACCACCTGCAGGGCACATTACGCCGGTAGGCGGGGGAGCCCCGGGCGATACCATCCAGTTTTCCAACCAGGCAACGTCCACCTACACGTCCACCTATGACTTTATTGGTTTGACGGAGTTCGGGCAACCGATAGCCACCTTCTTTAATTTGGATCGGCTCAACCTCAATGGGGGTGCAACCTCGGCGACCGGAAGCAATACCATCAACAGGACGCCGGATATTTTTAACAACCTGCGGTTTGCCGACAATGGCGGTGGCATTGTGAACTCCACTTCCAACGGGATCGGCTATACGCTTGATATAGCGGTCCTTGGCATCAACACACTCAATCTGTCCGGCAACGGCACCTCGTTAGTGACTTTCACCAAAGGGATCTTCCCGGATGTGCTGACATCCCCCCCGTCTTTGAATATCGTGAAGACTGGGACAAGCACCTTCGAGTTCAGCGGCACAAGCACATTCGGCAGCAGCACCACCACCAATGTTCTGGAGGGTGCCCTGCAGTTTGGAACCACAGCGGCCTCCAGCATGGGTCCCATCAACCTCGGTGCCTTGTCCGGTTCCTCAAGCGCCAGCTTGATCCTTCCGAACGGGGTCAGTTTAAACAGGACCGCAGACATTACGGTCGTGAACAGCGGCGACGGCGGCACGCGCACCATCACAAGCACGGCCGTTGGCCTCTCCCAGTATGTTAATATCGAAGGGGACATCGCCATCAACCACAGCGGCGGGCTGAGAATAGCCACGGGCGCCGCTGACATCGAAGGCCCTCCCTCGGTCAATCTGACCGGTGCCATTTCCGGCAGCGGCGATCTGATCGTGACCGGCACAGGACGCGTTGTCACTTCGGGCAGCATGACGGGCTTCACCGGTGACATCATAGTCGAGAGTGGATCCTACGCGGACATGGGCAGCTTTTTTGGCGGCGGTAGCACCGTTCCGGTGATCGTGGGCGATGGAGCCGGCAACGCAGGGATGAACTTCACGAACAACGGGGCCACCTACGCGCAGCCCATCACCGTCGGCACGGGCGCGGGTGGGCGGGATTTTAGCGTCACGGAGAACGGCACGCTCAATGGTGCCATCACTTTCAACAACGGCGCGGACCTCACGGTGGCTGCCGGCAAAGCCTTTGTGATCGAGGGCGGGCTCACCGGGGCGGCAGGCGGTCTGGACAAGCAGGGCTTGGGAACACTGACCTTGAGTGGCAACTCGACCTCCAGTTCCCCCTCCTACACGGCGGACACCACCGTCTCCGAGGGCACGCTCAATGTGAACCGTGACATATCGGGCAGCGACGTGACCGTGGCCGTCGGCGCGACCCTCAAGGGCAGCGGGGCCGTCGGCGCTGTCGGTGGCGCGGGACTGCTCTCACCGGGCAACAGCCCCGGCATCATGACGACCTCGCAGATCGCCCCCGTCGGCGGCCTCGACTTCGCCTCCGAGCTGACCCGCACGAATGCGAACGGTGGCACGGACTTCGGCAGCGCCACGAATCCCTTCAACGACGTGGTGCGCATCACCGATCCCACGCCATTCCTCTCCAGCCTCGGCGGCGGGAACAAAGTGGGAGTTTAGGCGGCGTCAATAAATAAAGGTAGCAACTTGCATAGGAATTGTGATATGCTCTCCGAGCATGAGCACCCTTGCGCAGATTACCGAAAAACTGCAGCCGTTGTGGCCGATTCTTGATGAGCGCA
>Ga0247841_10001273_pt1 | contig 58425 bp, 57 predicted proteins | sample LaCruzMarch2015__2_FD_192410 | JGI IMG/M metagenome (GOLD analysis project Ga0247841, IMG submission 192410) | Freshwater microbial communities from meromictic Lake La Cruz, Castile-La Mancha, Spain - LaCruzMarch2015_18m | ecosystem: Environmental > Aquatic > Freshwater > Lake | place: Spain... | reverse complement strand
CGGCTAGATTCTAGCCGGTGTAGCAATGAAAAATAGCGGGATAAAGGTCGTAGTAGGCGATTTTCATGCTGCGGATTTTGGATCGGAAAAATTTGATGCCATCACTCTAATATCGTTACTGGAACATTTTGTCGACCCGGCCGGCGTTATACAGAAGTGCCATAGCCTATTAAACGATAAAGGCGTACTACTGATAAAAACGGTGAACTACGATTGTATAAATAGAAAGATTAAGATGGCAGGATGGACTGGTTTCCGCCCGCCTGACCACGTTGTCTATTTTTCCCCGAAAAACCTTAAGATCCTGCTTACAAAGGCAGGATTTTCTAAAACCAAGTTCCTGGCATACCCCTTTAGCGACAATATGTATTGCGACGCTACGAAATGATGAAAGCCGCTTAAAATCGTAGCCCTTTCTACGACGATATGATAGACTTTATAGTATGCAGAAAAATAATCACTACTTTTTATATGCTGTAATCGCTGCCATAATAATAAAGCTATCCCTATTTGCTTTTGCTGAAATTCATATTCCCATTAGTAAGATCTCGCCAGACTCTTCCGATTATTTAAAAACCGCGGCCGTGATGGCATCAGACGGCGTATTTGCCGTTAAAGACGAAAACGGAGGGCTTAAGTACGACGTATTGAGAACCCCCGGATACCCGTTATTTCTGGCCATTTTTCATGATAAGATGAGGATCTCCCTCGGCGGTATTGTATTTCTGCAGATACTTTTAACTTTGTTTGCCGCTTTTATTACTTATAAGACAGCGGCAAGCCTAAACCTCCGGATTGCCGTTCTGAGTGCCGTTATTATTTTGTATGATCCACCCATCACCATCTTTTCGCAGATGATCCTGACGGAAGCGTTATTTCTGTTTCTGATCGCTCTTTTTATGCTTGAATTCACCCGGTATCTAAAATTCAGAGAAATTAAAATGGCCATATCGGCCGCTTTGATACTCGTTGCGGCCACTTATGTTCGTCCTGTATCCTATTATCTCGGTATCGCAATGGCCGTCTTCATAGTCTACGCAAATATGCGGGAAAATCTCAAAAAGGGATTGATCCACGCCGTGATATTTTTTGCGATAGTATACAGCCTTATAGGGGCGTGGCAGGTCAGAAATTATGTACGCTGCGGAGAAGGTGTTTTTAGCAGCATATCGCACAATCATGTAGGGAGTGGCCTGATAGGCAGTTACTCGAGAAATAGCGATCCGGCCACCCGGGGGATGGCACCGGTTTTGTACTATCCCAACGTTACTTTCAGATGTCTGATGTCAATCATGACAAGACCAGGTACTTTGAAAGACTTCCATTCGGACGTTCTCACCGCTATCGGGAAAGTGCTGGCCTATCCATGGATGGTTTTCTGGCTGACCGGGTTTATTGCGGGTATTGCGGCAGTAAAGCGTAATATATATCTCCAGGCATATTTATTTATCATACTCTATTTTCTGGCCGTCTCCATCATCAGTATAATGTGGCTGGTAAGCGAACGATTCCGCGTTCCGATAATGCCTTTTATAGCGATCATTTCAGCGTATGGCTGGTTAAATTTAGTGTCCGCAGTAAAATTGGACCAGTGGAAATTAATATTCTTAAGTAAGAGGGAAAAGTGAAAGAGTATCTATACAGTCTCCTGTTTAAATACCTGTCATTTTATATCAGGCCGAATAATACAGTTTGTGAAATAAACCCATCCAACGATCGATTGATTCAAAAATTCGCAAAAGGAAAGACCGCGCATATTACCGACGGGGAATGCGATATTAAGCCTTTTTCGGAAGATTATATAATACTGAATTCTAACCTTCATTATGAGCGGGATATCCAATTATTTTTAAACACTGTGCACAAAGAATGCCGGCAAGATTCGAAGATAATCGTTATTTATTACAGCAGCCTATGGAAACCATTGATGCAGTTTGCCTCTTTATTAAAATTACGTTCACCAACCCAGGAGTTAAACTGGTTAGCTCACGAGGATATAGAGAATCTGCTGGATCTGGCAAGCTTCGAGATCGTTCATAAAGACCGCAAAGTCCTTATCCCTGTCTGGGTGCCGTTTTTGAGTTATCTGGTAAACAGATTCATTACACCACTGCCTTTTTTTAGATCACTTTCTCTTGTAAATATTGTAGTGGCAAGGCCTGTGGGGAAAGTTCAAAATAAGTTTTCGTCAGCTTCTATAATAGTACCCGCGCGTAATGAGGCAGGAAACATTGAGAATGCGATAAAACGGCTTCCTAAGATCAGTGAAAACGATGAAATCATTTTTGTAGAAGGCAATTCAACGGACAACACGTGGGATAAGATACAAGAAGCTGTTGCGAAATATAACAATGGCAGGAAAGTTATAGGAATCAAGCAGGATGGCACGGGTAAGGGTGACGCCGTGCGCAAAGGTTTTTCAATTGCAAAAGGCGACATCCTTATGATCCTGGATGCCGATCTTTCTGTCGCCCCTGAAGATCTGCCAAAATTTTATGATGCTATGATAAAAGGGAAGGGAGAGTTTATCAACGGCAGCCGCCTGGTATATCCGAGAGAAAAAAAGTCGATGCGATTTTTAAATATGATTGCGAATAAAATATTTGCTACGGGATTTTCCTTTCTGGTCGGTCAGTGCCTTAAGGATACATTATGCGGCACTAAAGTTTTAAGCAGAAAAGATTATCTGAAGTTGGTTGAGTCCAGAGCATATTTCGGAGATTTCGATCCCTTTGGCGACTTCGATCTCATATTCGGCTCCGTGCGGTTAGGGCTGAAGATAGTAGAGATACCAGTTCATTATCATGAACGCACTTACGGCAGTACGAATATACAGCGTTGGCGGCACGGGTTTTTATTGTTCAAAATGCTATTGTTTGCGGCATTAAAAATTAAATTCACCTAAACTTATTCTTATTGTAACAGGAGAAATAGGCTATGCTTGAATTACTTAGATGGCTGGTCTCATCCGACCGCCGCAAGTATGAGCGTTTCATAATGCCAAGCGGTATTATGGCTAAGTGCGTTTATATGGAATCGGGCAAGCGTGTCGAATTTCCGGCGACCATCCTCAATGTCTCCAAAGGAGGAGCTAAGATCAACACCGGAGAGACCAAGGTTTTCACAAAAACAGTATTGGATATATCTGTAGAGCTGCCCGGCGGACAAAAGAAGATTTCGATTAGCGGCGAGGTTATTCGTACCTACCGCATGCAAAACCAGGGTACCTATTTTTCTGCCGTGAAGTTTAAAGAAGAAAACGGTGAAGCAGCTAATGCTCTCGTGGATTTTGTGCGTGCGTAAACTCAGAAAGATATTGCAATAAGTGAAGATCGCGTTAGTCTATCCTCCGACTTCAGAATTAAATCTAAAGGGCTATCCTTTAGGCTTGGCGTACCTTTCTGCCTCCTTGAATAAAGACCATGACGTTGATGTTTACAACTACAATGGAAAGGAATTCGATAAGAGCATCAGGCAATTTTTATCTTCAATAAAGGCCAAGAGACCAGACCTCGTAGGAATATCGTTTAATTCTTTTAATCGCTGGGGCGCTTTTAAGCTGCTGAAACAAATAAAAAAAATAGACAAGGATATCTTTGTCGTTCTTGGCGGAGTCCATCCATCTACCCTTTACGGGCAGACTTTTAAATATTTCTACAATGATATGGATTTTATAATCCAGTCCGAAGGAGAAAGGTCCTTACCTGCATTGTGCCGGGCGCTTGAGAGCGGAGAAAACCCGTCTTCTACGAGCGGATTAGTATACAAAGACAAAAGCGGGGGCATAGTAGCGAATAAGGTTTCCGATCTTATCAAAAACCTGGATGAGCTGCCTTTGCCGGATTATTCTTATGCTGCAGAAGCGATCAGGCAAAAGGAGATCGCATATTTAATCGCTTCCCGCGGCTGTCCGGTTAACTGCTCATTCTGTTCCACATCTTCTTTTTGGGGGCAGAACGTGCGCATGAATTCTCCGGAAAGGATCGGGAGGGAAGTTGAGCTCGTTAAGCAGATGGGCGCGAAACGTATCTTCTTTCATGATGATACATTCAATCTGGGAATAGACAGGACTATTAAGATTGCGGATATATTGAAGAAGAGCGGCCTTGAGTATGCTGTCCAGTGCCGTGTTACCCCTGTTAATGAAGAGATGGTAGCTAAATTAGCCGATTCCGGGTGCAGCCATATATCCTGGGGAGTAGAAACTTTATCAGAGAGTATGCTCGGTAAAATAAATAAGAAGATCACCAGGGAGTTAGTGAAGAAAGCTTTTGATATATGCGCCAAGTTTACGGATAAGCTGACCACCTCGGCGTTTTTCTGCGTGGGGACTCCCGGTGAAACCGAGACGACGATAAAGGAAACGGTGGAATACGCAAATGCGAACATAAGGTCAACGCATGGTCCGGGCGCCTCTATGCTTTATGTGCTCCCGGGGACAAAGATCTATTCAGACCTGGTCAAAGAAAATGAATTTGATGAAAGAGTTTGGACCAGGTCCGGAGCGATCTATTATTATACAAAAGAGCATAGCATAAGAACTTTGAATAGGTGGCGCAAGATGGTAAATCGCTGCGGCATCAAGATCCCATATTCCGTTAAATACTTTTGGGATTCAACTCCTGATATATCAGCCCAGAAGAAGGTTTTGGGAAGTAAAAGGCTTGCGAAAACTCTGAGCAAGATCAAAAGATCGATAAGCCTGTTTTTCAGCAGATACTAGTAAACAGGGCCCATGGGCGAAGAGGGCGATGAACATTCAAAAAAACATACTCATTGTGCGTAACGACAGATTCGGCGAATTTTTGCTGAATATTCCTGCCATCAGGGCGGTAAAAGAAACTTTTAAAGGATCGAAAGTAATTTTAGCGGTAGATCCTTATATTAAAGAACTGGCCGGGAAAGTGCCCCACACCGATGAAGTCATAACATGGAAAAGCGGCAAGCATTCCCTATTCAGTATTATCAAATTCAGCAATCTTTTGAGGAAGAAGAATATCGACATCGCTATAATTATGAATCCGTCTAAAGATACGAATATCGCCGTTTACATGGCCGGCATTCCTGTAAGGTTGGGTTATGCGCGCAAATGGGATTTTTTACTCACTAAAAAAATAGAAGACTTAAAACATTTAGCTCAAAAACACGAAGTGGAATATAATCTGGACCTGGTTAAAGTTATCGGCGCGGAAACTAAAGATAAGAATTTAATTTTAAAAATAGACAACGTTACCGGTAAGGAAAATGTTATCGTCATTCACCCATGGACGAGCGACTCTGTAAAACAATGGCCGGAAGAACGTTTTCGTGAACTTGCGCTGAGAGTAGTCAAAGAAACGGGTTCAGACGTCATTATAGTAGGCGGGCCGGAGGAACTGGTAAAAAGCGCGATATTCAATAATCTCGACAGGCGCATAAAGAATTTAACGGGCAGAACGACGCTAATTGAACTGTCAGCAATATTAAAGAAGTCAAAACTGCTTATCTCGGGGGATAGCGGCCCTGTTCACATGGCTTGCGCCGTCGATACACCTGTAATCGCTTTATTCAGGAACGATATGCCGGGCAAGGGGCCCGAGAGATGGGGGCCGTGGGGCGAAGGCAGCGGCGTGATAGCGAAGAAAAGTCTTTTAGATATAAGCGTCGATGAGGTCCTGGGTAAGATCAAAGAGCGTATATAAATGTGGCGGAGGGATTATCGATGAAGATAACGCTATATATAATTCTCGGATTGGTCGCCGGTACGTTGAGCGGGCTGTTCGGGATAGGAGGAGGGACGATATTGATCCCGGCCCTCGTATTCCTCGTGGGGCTCTCTCAGCATGAAGCACAGGGCACGACTCTTGCCATCATGCTTTTACCCATAGGGCTCTTGGCTGTAATGAAATATTATAAGAGCGGCCATGTGGATCTTTATATTGCCGCGTTCATCTGCCTCGGATTTTTTATAGGGGGCTTGATAGGTGCTAATATTGCCGAGGGATTGCATAGTCTTGTATTAAAAAAAGCTTTTGGGGTTTTTCTGCTCATGATTGCGACATATACTATCTTTGCCAAATAGGAGGAAGCGCATGAAGAAATCCAAAACTTTAGTAACCGCCGTACTTATTATAACTTTTCTTGCAGCCGGCATTTATATCTATTCAAAGTTTGCAAGCCGATCTACGGGCATAATCAGACTTAATGTAGGGGATGAGTTTATTATAATGCTGCCCTCCAACAGGACTACCGGATATGAATGGCAGATCGACCGTCCGCTCGACGGCAATAAGATCATACAGGCGGGGCTGGTATATGTACCGAAAGAAACCGATCTTGTGGGGTCCGGCGGCAAGGAGGAGTGGAAATTCAAAGCTCGAGGTACCGGAAGATCTAAGATATATTTTAAATATGCTAAGCCGTGGGAGAAAAATGTTCCGCCTGCCGATAAAAAAGTGTTTAACGTCGAGATATTATAAACGAAAATAAAACCCTCTATTAATGGTATAATAACCCTTATGACGAAGAACAAGTTAATTAAGATAGCCATAGTAGGCAGGCCCAATGTAGGCAAGTCGTCGTTATTTAACTCCATCGTAGGCACCAGGAGAGCTATAGTTGAGCCAAGGTCCGGCACTACCCGCGACAGACTCTATGCCGATATCAAGTGGAAGGATAAAGAGTTCACGCTTATAGATACAGGCGGGTTTGAGGCGAAACTCCACGATGATATGACTGGGCTTATACTGAAACAGCTGCATGCGGGGATCGAGGAAGCCGATATAATATTCTTTGTTACCGACGCATCGGCAGGAATAACACCTCAGGACACTGAGCTTGCATCCCGCCTCCGGAAGACCTCGAAGAAGATATATCTCGTGGTGAATAAGATAGATGATGAATCCATCTCCGGAAAGGCGCTTGAATTCTTCTCACTGGGTCTAGGGGATCCGTACGCCGTTTCGGCTACACATAACACGGGTGTAGATAAACTTCTGGATCAGGCGGTAGCCGGGATAGGGCAATCAGCCCAAACTCCTAATGCGAAGGCCGTAAAGGTCGCGATAGTGGGCCGGCCGAATGTAGGAAAATCATCGTATCTTAACGCCCTCCTCAAAGAGGAGAGAGCCATAGTTCATCATATCGCCGGCACCACCAGGGATGCCACCGACACCGACTTTAATTATAAAGGCAAGGACTACATACTTATAGACACCGCAGGGATACGCCACGATCTTAAGATAAAAGAATCTGCTGATTTCTACGGCAGTGTCAGGTCAAGAGAGGCGATAAAACGTGCTGATGTAGCGATGATAATTATAGATGGTTATGACGGATTAAGAGAGGACGACGGCAGGGTTATCGACTTTGTGATAAAATCCGGCAAGGCGCTCGTCGTAGCGGTAAATAAATGGGACTTGAACGAAGGTGTAAGTGATAAAAAATGTAAAGAGATGCTTATAAATAAGATGAATGCCATAAAGAATTACCCGGTGATATTCATGTCGTGTAAGACCAAAAAGAACGTGACCTCGTCACTCGACGCGATATGGTCGGCCTATACGAGGTCAAGCGTCATTATTTCTCCTGAAAAACTTTCTGAGATATTGGAGTCCTTGAACGAGCTCGGTGAGGTACGGTATAACAATATAAAATTCAAATCTTTACGGCAAGAGGGCGCGCTGCCGCTTGAGTTTGCCATAACTTCTAAGGATGTAAATCTGATAAAGGATAATATGAGACGGCAGATCGAGAATTTTCTTAGGTCTCAATTGGATCTCGAAGGAGTGCCGGTAAGGATAAAGTTCTTGAAATGAAGACAAAGTTAATTTTAACAGTTATAGGGCTGTCTATGCTCCTCGGCGCGAATATTTCATACTCCGCTACGGCTTCTGATGTATTTAAATCCTTCTTTGCCGTGTCTACCAAGGAGCTTGAAGAACTGAAAAAAGAAGCTCTCTCAAAGACCTTTGAGTACGACTATAAGACGTGCTACGAGAAGACACTGGCCCTGGTGGAAAAGATGGCCGATACACAGATCTATGCTAAGAAGAAGGATGTGATAGCCGTGTATTGTATGGACTATAACAGTACCCCTGCCGGTATATTCTTTGAAGAGGTGGATGTATCCCATACAAAGGTACTCATATCATCCGCAAGTTCCCGGGCTAAGGATTGGGTGGCATCGAACATATTTTCCGAAAAAGTTCAGAAGCCAATCGAGAAGATCAAGATAAAGTCCGGAAGCCGCCCTAGAAATTCAAGATAAATTAAGGTTTTATCCCATTCCTGCAGTCGGATTGACACCCATAATTATTTACGGTATACTTAGCTATTCTGCGTGCGGAGATGGCGGAACTGGCAGACGCGTACGGCTCAGAACCGTATGGGAAACCATGGGGGTTCAATTCCCCCTCTCCGCACCAACTAAACCGTTGGTATGATAATGAGACAGTATAAATATTATACCGTAATTAGTATATTGGCCCTTCTGGTTATGACCCTTGCCGGATGTGCAAGCCAGAGTGCGTATTTCCGGCCGGATCCATCGGTATTGGCAAGCGCGAAGACCATAGACGGCGTGCAGTATATACCGCTCGATAAATTATGCGGGTCGTATGATATCCGGTATAGATGGGATAGCTACATAGGCACGGCTAAGATCGAGAAAGGGGCAAACGAGATAGTATTGAGGGCGGGGTCCGATACGATACTTGTGAACGGTGCGCATAAGAAGATGAGCTCGCCGGCGGTATTAAGTTCCGGACAAATATACGTTCCGGTTTCGTTTGTTAACAAGAATTTTGGTATTATGGTGGGAGCAAAAGTCGCAGAAGCGCTTCCTGCGGAGGTTGTAGAGCGTCCCAGGATATATCGGATAAAGACCGTGGTCATAGATGCCGGACACGGAGGGAAGGATCCCGGCGCCAACGGCAGAAGGTACCGATTAAAAGAAAAACAGATGACGCTTTCTATAGCCAAGAAGCTCGGTTCAATACTGGAGAGGTCGGGTCTTAGGGTAATATACACGCGTAAAGATGATACGTTTATACCGCTGCCTATGAGGGCAAATATAGCAAATAAAGCAAAGGCCGATCTTTTTGTGAGCGTGCATATAAATGCGTCACGCACTAAGTCGCTCAGTGGTTTCGAATGTTACTATCTTTCTGAAGCCACCGATGATAATGCCAGGGCGCTGGAAGCTTTTGAGGATTCATCGCTTACGATGAACGAGAAGGCCAATGTCGAGCACTCGCGCCAGCTTGATAAGACGCTCTGGGATCTGGCGCTTACCGAGAACAGGACTGAATCTTCAGAGCTCGCCAGCTATGTATGCGATTCGATCGAGACCTCAAGAGCCTCATACGTCAGGGGGGTCAGAAGCGCGCGGTTCTACGTACTGAAACATACGAACATGCCGGCGGTATTGGTTGAGGTCGGATATTTAAGTAACAGAGCCGAGGAAGCTAAACTTAAGGATTCGGCGTTCCTGGACAGGATGGCGGAATTGGTAGCGTCCGGCGTATTGAAGTATAAAAACGAGTATGAACGTACGGAGGGTTTTAGCCATAGATGAGTGATCAGAGGCCGATAGGCATATTCGATTCCGGGGTTGGAGGATTGACCGTTGTCGGGGAGATATGGAAGTGTTTGCCCGCCGAGAATATAGTTTATTTCGGGGATACTGCGCGAGTACCGTATGGGACTAAATCCAAAGAGACGGTAACTAAATTCTCCGTGGAGAATGTAGAATTCCTGATGAAACACGATGTGAAGCTCGTACTTGTGGCATGCAATACCGCTTCGTCCCTTAGCTTGGAATTCTTAAAGAGGTGTTTCAGAGTGCCTATGATCGGAGTGATAGGTCCCGGCGCCAGGGAGGCGGTTAGTGCAACCAGGACCGTCCGTATAGGCGTAATAGGCACCAATGCTACTATATCGTCCGGAGCATATGAAACTGCGGTGAAGAGGATAGACAGGAAACTCAAGGTTTATACTGCAAGCTGCCCGTTATTCGTGCCGCTTGCCGAGGAGGGGTGGGTAGACAAGAAAGTGGCGCAGGACATTGCCGAGATATATTTAAAACCATTGAAGGCAAAGAAGGTTGATACTCTGATCCTGGGCTGCACCCATTATCCGCTGCTCAAAAATGTGATAAAGAAGGTAATGGGGCCAAGAGTATCTCTCGTCGATTCAGCTATGGAGGCCGCCAAAGAGGCCAAAGAGCTTCTCGATGCAAACGGCGGACTGAATAAGTCGCAGACTTTAGGAGGCCATAAGTTCTTCTCAAGCGATGAGCCGGCAAGGTTCGTAAAGATGGGCGGGCGTTTTTTGAAACGGCGCATCGACTGTGTGAAGAAGAAAGATTAGGAGATATGTACAAAATAAAGATAAAGACAGATTTCAGCGCCGCGCATAATTTGAAAGATTACCACGGAAAATGCGAGCACCTGCACGGCCATAATTGGGTAGTGGAAGCGCGTTTTGTTTACCAAGCTCTGGGTAAGGACGGCATGGCCATAGATTTTAAAGAGGCCAAAAGGATAGTCAGTGAAGCCATAGAAAAACTTGATCACGCATATTTGAATGAGATTAACGAACTTAAAAACATAAATCCGACCTCCGAAAACATAGCGAAATTTATATATGATAATGTGAAGAAGTGTAATAAGAATTTGAAGTCGATATCGGTGTGGGAGAACTCGGATTCCTGCGCCACATATTCAGAAGACTAGGCGAACGCTATATGGCAAAGAAAGCTGTAGTCCTGCTTTCCGGCGGGTTAGACTCGGCCGTTACGCTCTTTTACGCCGTGAAGAATGGCTACGAATGCTTTGCCCTGACGTTTGACTATGGCCAGAGGCATAAGAAAGAGATATCCGGCGCTAGAAAAATGGCCGCGCTAGCCAAAGCGCATTTTAAAACTGTGAGCCTGAAATTTCCATGGAAGGGGTCGAGCCTTACGGATAGGAAGCTGGCCCTCCCCATGAATAGGACGGTTAGAGAGATAATGTCAGGGATACCCTCGACCTATGTTCCGGCGAGAAACAGTATATTTTTAAGTATTGCAGCTTCGTATGCCGAGGCGATAGGCGCTAGCAGGGTCTTTATAGGTGCGCACTCGGAAGACTCCAGTGGTTATCCGGATTGCAGGAGAGGATATCTTGAAAAGTTCGCCGAGGCGATAAAATTGGGTACAAAAACCGGCACCGAGGGCGGACTCTCGATAGAGTTTCCGCTGATAGATATGACGAAGAGTGAGATAATAAAGCTGGGCGCATCACTAGGCGTGCCGTTTAAAGCTACGCGATCATGTTACAGGGGTCAACGGACGCCTTGCGGAGAGTGTGACTCCTGTATATTGAGGGCAAAAGGTTTTAAGGAGGCCGGAGTTAATGATCCGGCCCTGGGTTAAACATATGAGTAAAGGCAAAGCAGATATAGTAGAGATATTCTCCTCCATACAAGGAGAGGGTATATTCCTCGGCGCCCGGCAGATATTTGTGCGGTTTAAAGAGTGTAACCTTAAGTGTTCTTACTGTGACGAGCCCCGGGACGGCAAATCTACAGAATATACTCCTATCGAACTCGTAAGCGAGGTTAAGTATATTGAGCTTGCGAAGGGCCCGCATCATTCGGTTTCTCTTACCGGAGGCGAACCTCTGGTATATTCGGAATTCTTAAAGCCCTTCCTTAAACTTCTGAAGAGAGCCGGAATGACGACTTATCTGGAAACAAACGGTACGCTTCCGCGGGAACTCGATAAAGTGATAGAATCGGTCGACATAGTAGCTATGGACCTTAAGCTTCCGTCATCTACCGGCGAGAAGCCGTTCTGGAATGAACATCTGGAATTCTTACGTATAGCATCATGGAAGAAAACTTTTGTAAAGATGATCGTGACCGAGGATACGACTAAGGCCGACGTTGTGAGGGCTGTGGAACTGGTGAAGAAGATAAAAGGCAATATACCGTTCGTAATACAGCCGGCCTCGCCGCTGAAGAAAGAAGATAAGATGCTGGGCAATGACGCCTTAATGAAGTTCGTCGAGATAGGTTTAAAACATGAAGTGGATAGCATAAGGGTAATACCGCAGATGCATAAGGCTCTGGGTATAAAGTAGATATTTTAAAGAATGGAAATCCAAACATGAAAAGATCTTCTTACGAAGGTTTGCAGAATAAAGTCAGGTTTATTAAGACCCCGGGTATCAGTACATGGAGAAACCAGTATTCGGATAAGGATTATACTATAACCATAGAGATACCGGAATTTACCTGTATATGTCCCAAGACGGGGCTGCCGGATTTTGCGAATATAACGATAAGATATGTGCCCGATGTGCTTTGTCTTGAGCTTAAATCGCTAAAGATGTATACGGTATTTTATCGGAACGTAGGGATATTCAATGAACATGTGGTGAATAAGATTCTGGAAGATTGCGTCAGGTCATGTAAGCCGAGATCGATGGAGATATTGGGTGAATTTAACGCCCGCGGCGGTATAAAGACGATAGTAAGAGCGGAGTATAAGGCATGAGGGAGATAGCGGTTTCACAGATACGCGATACAATATGCGATCTTTGTCTTAAGGCCAATTTCGAGCTGCGAAAAGATGTTTTGGGCGCTATAAAGTCTGCATACAAGAAAGAGACTAACGCGCGTGCCAAGGGTATATTAAAGACGATAATCGAAAATGCGCGCATAGCCAAAGATAAGAAGATGGCTATCTGTCAGGATACGGGCATGGTATCGGTGTTTCTTGATATCGGAACAGATGTAAGAATAACCGGCGGAAATCTTAAAGACGCTATTAACGATGGCGTCCGGAAGGCCTATGAGAAAGGCTGTTTGCGCAAATCGGTCGTCGACGATCCCTTGTTAAGAAGCAATACAAAGACGAATACCCCTTGCGTTATATTTACCGATATGGTTGATGGCGATAATATAAAGATAACGGTATCTCCGAAGGGATTCGGCAGCGAGAATAAGAGCAGAATAAAGATGTTCAATCCGACATCGTCGGCGGAAGATATAAAAAAATTTGTCATAGATGTGGTAAAGAATGCCGGTCCGGACGCTTGTCCGCCGCTGGTATTGGGAATAGGTATCGGAGGGACGTTTGAAAAAGCGGCATATCTGGCGAAGAAGGCTATCACGAATTCTATCGATAGAAAGAATGGAAAACGGCACATTGCAAAATTAGAAAAAGATCTGGAAAAAGATATTAATGCCTTAGGGATAGGCCCTATGGGGCTGGGCGGGAAGACTACTGTATTCGGGGTCAATATACTAGAGTATCCTACGCATATAGCGGGTCTTCCGGTCGCCGTGAATGTAAGCTGTCATGCTACGAGAGGCGCTTCAAAGACATTATGAACCAGATAAAATTAAGTACACCGATCACTAAGCAAAAAGCTGCGGCCTTAAAAGTGGGCGATGAAGTACTTTTAAGCGGAATTATATTTACAGCCAGGGATGCCGCCCATAAAAAACTGCACGATATCCTTGATGCCGGTAAGAAGCTGCCGATAAATCTTGTAGATGCTGTAGTATATTATGCAGGGCCGGCGCCGGCTCCGGCCAGGAGGCCTATAGGTTCATGCGGCCCCACAACTAGCTCGAGAATGGATCCGTTTACGCCGAAACTCATAAAGCTAGGGCTTCGTGCCATGATAGGCAAGGGCGACCGATCCGACGAGGTTCGCAAGGAGATCGTTAAATATGGGTGTGTATATTTTATCGCAACCGGCGGATTGGGTGCGTTATTAGCCATGAAGGTGAAATCGTGCCGTCCTATACTTTTCAAAGAGCTGGGAACCGAGGCCATACACAAGCTCGAGGTAAAGGATTTTCCGCTAATAGTGGGCATCGATACAAAAGGAAGAGACATATATGACCAGGCGAGACGAAAGAAAAAATAACAAGTTAAGGGATCTTAAGATAACCAAAAATTATATAAAGTACGCGGAAGGCTCATGTCTTATAGAACTCGGCGACACGAAGGTTATAACTACAGCCAGTATAGAGAACTCGGTGCCGCCGTTCCTTAAAGGAAAAGGTGTGGGCTGGGTCACGGCGGAGTATGGCATGATACCCAGGTCGTGTAAGACGCGCGTACAGAGAGAAGCGTCCAAAGGAAAACTCGGCGGGCGTACAATGGAGATACAGCGCCTGATAGGCCGTTCCATGAGAACAGTAGTCGATACGAAGTCGCTCGGTGAACGTACGATATGGGTGGACTGCGACGTGATACAGGCTGACGGTGGAACGCGCTGCGCCAGCATAACGGGAAGTTTTATATCGATGGTGCTGGCTCTAGAGAAGATACGTAAAGAAGGCATTATAAAAAAGATGCCGGTATCCGATTATGTGGCAGCGATAAGCGTCGGCATACACGATGGCGCTGCGATATTGGATCTCGACTACGAAGAGGATTCAACCTCCGAAGTAGATATGAACGTGATAATGACAGGCGCTGATAAATTTATAGAGATCCAGGGCACAGCAGAGAGAGAGCCTTTTACAAAGAACCAGATGGACGAGCTTTTGGTTCTGGCGAAAAAAGGTATCGGCGAGCTCATATCCGCACAGAAGAAAGTGCTAAAGGGCATCATAGGAAAATGAGAGAGCTCGTCGTAGCTACAAAGAATGTAGGCAAGCTTCGCGAGCTTAAGCGATACTTAAAGAGTGTACAGGCCGGTGTCGTATCGGTCGGGGAATTTAGGAATCCGCCGCGAATAGTTGAGAATGGCAAGACGTTCAAAGCCAATGCCTCAAAGAAGGCGGTTGTAACATCCAGGTTCACTAAAGGACTCGTCCTGGCTGACGACTCGGGTTTGTCAGTAGATGCGCTCGGCGGGGCTCCGGGGGTAAGATCTTCCAGGTTCGCCGGGCCTAAGAAGCGCGACAAAGATAATAATTTTAAACTCCTTCGTCTTTTGGAGGGGCTGCCTAAAGGCAAGAGGCAGGCGAAATTTGTGTGCGCCGTAGCGATAGCTGACAACGGCAAGTTAGTTAAAATTATAGAGGAAAATTGCAGGGGCAGGATAGCCTTTAAGATAATGGGCAGACATGGTTTCGGTTATGATCCGTTATTTTTTATACCAAAATACGGCAAAACTTTCGGAGAGTTAGGGCTTAAGGCTAAAGACAGGATGAGCCATCGCTTCAAGGCGCTTAAAAAAGCGCGTGAGTTCTTAAGAAGATATTTGAAACGTTCTGTGACAATCGTCGGGGCGTAGCGCAGCTGGCTAGCGCGCTTGGTTTGGGACCAAGAGGTCCTCGGTTCAAATCCGAGCGCCCCGACCAATTTTAGTGTATATTGGTGAATGTAAGATTTGCGCGTCCCTGTAGCTCAGTTGGATAGAGCATCTGCCTTCTAAGCAGAGGGTCGCCTGTTCGAATCAGGCCAGGGACGCCACTAAATTCATGAAAAAAATAATCCTTTCCATTCTCATTCTGGCAGTCTTGTTGATATCCGCGGCGGTGGTATATCTCAACACCGTTGTGCTCCCCGTAAAAGTCAAAGGTATGATCCAAAAGTCTATTGAAGATGCGACGGCCAAGAGTGTTACCATCGGCCAGATAAGGGCCAGCCTGATAAGCGGCCTAGTGTTGCGCGACGTATCGATAGGCGATGAAGCAAGTACCATTATCAGTATTAAAGAGATCTCCTTAAGACCGTTTCTACTCCCGTTCCTTAAAAAAGAATTTATAGTACCTGTCATAAAAATAAAGTCACCAGTTATAAACCTCGAGCGTCGTAAAGATGGCTCTTTTAATATTGTAGATCTATTTAAAAACCACAGCTCTAAGCCGGGAGAGTTCCGGATTATAATCAGGCGGATCAATATAAAGGACGGCAAGGGCAGTTTTACCGATAATACATTTGCAGAGCCGTTTAAAAAAGATATCAATGGCCTTAATGCCGATATCCGGTTCCTTTTGCCGGCTAAAATAAGGTTCGAAGCGGATTGCGATATACCCGGAGGGCTGTCTACAATCATCGGGTTATGGGGAGAATACTCGATTCCCGACGGATCTGTTACCGCAAAGATCACTTTGACAGACGCCTCACCAGGCGAATTTGCCCCCTATTATAAGAACCTTAACGTAGATCTGCGCGGAGGTAAGGCAAATGTGCTGGCGAATCTTAAATATTTAAAATCCGTCCTGACTGCGGATCTCGATATTCGCGCCAAGGAGCTGGCTTTTGTTAAGGATGAGATATCGGCAAAATTCAATTCCGATATTAAGTGCGAAGGCTCCTACAATCTCACTAGTAAAGAATTGAAGTATTCCGGAGACATGTCAGTTCAGAACATGGAGATAGACGGTATCAAAGACCTCGGGAAAATAGAAAGCTTGAGGTCTGAGGTCAAGTTCACAGAATCATCTTTTCATGCCAAAGATATAAAGGCCGTGGTGTTCGGTATGCCATTCGGCGCCGAAGCCTATATACCTGATTACAAAGCCCCATTATTTATTGCGGACATAACTTCGGAATTAAGCCTGGGTGCGTTAAAAGAGATGCTGAAGGATAAATTCAAAATATCGGTACCGGCTGACATAAGAGGAAACGGCAAGTTATATCTTAAATGGGAAGCCGATCTAAAAGAAGCCGGCTCTACGCCCGAGATAAACGGTTATCTTGATATGGAAAACGCGACAATTGCTTTCAATAAAGATAAGCCTCCGCTTGAAATAGCTAATGGGCAGGTACAATACAACTCAAAGCAGATCACCTGGTCTGATCTCGAAGTGAAGTACAGGGATGCTAATTACAGTGTTTCGGGCACCCTTACCAATTTTGAAGCTCCCGGCCTTCAGATGTCCTTAAATTCCAGGGATCTCGCTCTTAAGACCGCCGCGGCCTTAAGCGGCAATACCATAACGATATCGAAATTTACCGGCAAATATCTTGGCACAGATTTTTCATTGACGGGGGATATCGATATGTCCGATCCGTCCGCAGTAATGGGTGAGATAAAAGGTACTGCCGAAACAAGCATCGATGAGATTAAGAACATAGTAAAAGACTCAAGAGAAAAACTGGAGAAGATGAAACTTTCCGGCGATCTTAAAGTCGATTTCAGACTGGCCGGCAGGGTCAATGACCCTAAGTCGTGCGCCGTCGATGCGAATATATTCTCGGATACTATCTCTATATATGATCTTAAACCGGTAGATGTGGTGATCGATTACAGCCAGAGAGAGGGAGTGGGCAATATAACGCGTTTCCATTCCTTCCTTTATGGCGGCACTGTCACTGCGTCCGGCCGGGTGGATTTCAAGTCTACAGGCCTTCCGTATGCTATGAATGCAGATATAACCGGCGTAAAGATAGAAGCATTAAAGACCGCCACTGCATTCAAGGATAAGGATGTATCGGGGACATTGCGCTGCCAGGGGCATTTGCAAGGACTGTATGAAGATCCATCCAGCGCCGTCGGGAGCGGCAAGATAGCGATAAATAACGGAAGACTCTGGCAGCTAAATCTGTTTAAAGGGTTGGGGACGCTTCTTTTTTCAAGCGACTTCAGTAATATCATATTCAGCGACGGCGGATGCAGTTTCTCGGTCAAGGATAAATCTATATATACCGAAGATCTTGTGTTGAGATCGAATCTCCTCAACATATATGGTTCGGTAAATATCAGTTTTGATAAGTACATAGATGCATCATTAAAATCGGAATTTACGGATGATGCGCTAGCTTCCGGGTCCGTTTCCAGTGCTGCGGCCAATATCGGCAAGTATAGTTATATCACCATAAAAGGCAGCCTAAAGGAGCCGAAGTACGCCGTTAGGCCCGATGTACCGAACATTGTGCAGGGGATAGCTGAGCAGATATTTAATAACTAGATCCAACCAGATCAGATCATGCGCCTGTGGCCTAACGGATAAGGCACTAGCCTCCGAAGCTAGTCATGGCGGTTCGATTCCGCCCAGGCGCGCCAACTTAACAATATCACCACACCCCTTGCAAAAGTTAGTTTTTGTGATAAGCTTTCAGTGTAAAGCGAGGGGTTGTGATCAGGATAAGACCGTCAATACTATTGGCTGGTTTACTGATTTTTACAGTCCTCATACTGCAAGTTATGGAGGCCGCCTCGTATGCCCTCCTTCCGCCATCGATAATAAATCAAGCCAGTTTTAGCCAGCTCCTGACAGCCGTCCGTATCGGAAAAATAATTTATAGGATGGACGCATTTGAAAATCTCTCCGCTAATGTTCTAAGGGATAAACTGGCGGCTCTTTCCTCCGGATCCGGCAGCCCTGTCTTTGATGTCGAAAATATCGGTTTTAAGAAAAAGGGGTTTACCCGGTACTATATGTTTACTATAGATGACAGAAGCCTGATAATGCGGATATGTTTAGCATCGGAGCTCGGTCTTCAGGCTGATATTCCCGAAAGAGACATTATAGTAAAGGGGAATATCGAAAGTATCAAAGCTACTTACCAGGTCTTCGACATGGGATCGCTCGTCAAAGGCCGTAGAATCCAGCCCCGTGCCGCTTTCTATCCCAGGGAACTCGGAAGATCCTCTTAGGGGATAGGGCAATCAGTTTTAACTTTTGCGTATAACGGTGCTATGGTATAATTACGAGCACTTGGTGGGCGTAGCTCAGCCTGGCAGAGCACTTGACTGTGGCTCAAGACGTCGCGGGTTCAAATCCCGTCGCCTACCCCAATTTTTGTTTCACAAAATTAATCCTGAAAAGGAGAAAAAAATGCGAAAAGAAAAAACTATTGTAATAATTAAGCATGTTTTTGCCTTAACGGCTATGTTGATATGTGGATGTGCTACCATTGGAGTGGGCAATTGTATCGCCTATTCATGGCCTTCAGAAGTTGACTCAATAGCTGATGTCGGCGCTGATTTAAGAGACAAAACTTATGTCATAACATCTGCTATGCAAAATATCAGCGATGAGGACTTGGAATTCAAAGAAGTAGCGAAATGGATAAATAATGCTCTAAAACTTAAGGGGTACAAGCAGGTTGATAGCAAAGAAAATGCGAGCCTGCTTATTCGGCTGGCCTATGGAAGGGGGGAACCTCAGACAACCACTTCTACTTATACCAGAGCGCCCGGGTATAGCTATCCTGTTGGATGGTACCGGTATTATGTACCTTCCGTAACTGAAACAGTGAGGATAACGAATTTTAGGGCACATTTAATGCTGGAGGTATACGATTTAAAAACCCCGGGTAAGCTACCCCAGGTATGGAAAACTACTTTGACAGTACCTAATATGACGGAGGGCTCTGATCTGCGCATGTCGTTTCTAAGTATGATTGCTGCGTCAATTAATGATTTCGGGACAAATACGGGACATAAAATAGTCTATGTAACCGACGATCCAGCTTTTTTAGCACTTATGGATAGCTTAAAGAAATGAAACCGATTTTTTTTACTTTTAAAAAGTAGAAACGTTGTCCCGAATTTATTTTTGGAGGAAAAAATGCAAAAAGAAAAAGCTGTTGGAATAATTGGGTGCGTTTTTGTCTTAATGGCTATGTTGATAAGTGGATATGCTGTCGCTGAAACAAATAGTAAGGTTAAGCAGTACACTAGAATTGGCTTAGAAAGAATTGAATCAATAGCTATAGCTGATGTTGATTCAAGAGGCAAAACTTACGTAATAACGTCTGCCATAAAAGACATTGACGATGAAGACTTGGAATTCAAAGTGGTTGCAAGGTATATAAGAAACGCCCTATCACAAAAGGGATATAAGCAGGTTGATAGCAAAGAAAATGCAGATCTGCTTATTCGTCTGGCGTATGGAGAAGGGGAACCTCAGACAACCACTTCTACTTATACCGCTGCGCCCGGGTATAGCTATCCTGTTGGATGGTACCGGTATTACGTACCTTCTATTACGCAAACAGTGCAGACGACAAACTATACAACAAGTTTAGTATTAGCGGCATATGATCTGAAAACTCCGGGCAAGCTGCCCCAGATATGGAAAACAACTTTAACACATACGGGGATGCGGGAACAATCGCCTACGATTTCTCAGGTACGTTATACGATTCGAGCTATGATTACTGCGGCGATTCCTTATTTTGGAGGAAATATACCGCAAATTAACGCCCCTGTGTATATCGACTGTCCAGAGATTAATGATATTGAAAAGGAGTGAAATCGCTACAATAGAAAATATGGACAGCGACCATTTTTCTCACCACCTCAGAAATCAGCGAGGAATTACCTCTCTGAATTGCAGAACTTAGTATATATTAAGGTAATCGATACAATAGGTACCACTTGAAGGCTGGAGAGGTTTACCCTCGGCTCATACGAGAGGGACCCCAAATTTTAGGGCCTATGATCAGAATATGAGATCATGGGCTTTTTGTTTATAGTATATTTGCGCATAATCAGATAGTGAAGTATAATATTGCCATGACCGACAAAGAACAGTACATGATGAAGGCCGCAAGCATAAGCCTTTGGTTTAATATAGTGCTATTCATTTTTAAGCTCGTAGCGCTCATCGTCGTTCATTCATTGGCCATCGCTACGGATTTTGCGATAACAGTCGTAGGACTCACGATTTCCATTATCCTGTATAATTCACTAAAGCTGTCAGTAAGGCCTGCCGATCTTCTGCATAATTATGGTTACGGAAAAGTCGAACATGTATGCGAGGCCATGGAGGGAATGGTCCTGATGGGGATAGCTGTTATAATGTCCTTTCAGGCATTTGCGACATTCTTCCATCCGGCCCATGTTGCGTTTCCATGGATAGGATTTGCTTCAAGCACGCTTAGTTTGACACTAAATTTTGTGGGGGCTTTTTTCATATTTCAATTGGCGCGCAAGAGTTCGTCTCCGGCGGTCAGGGCGGAGGCGGTTCACTATACGCTGGAAGGGTTCATATCTACAGCCATCGCATGCGCTTTTATAGTTACGATAATGCTGAAGAATAGCTCATATACGCACATGGAGCCGTATATAGATCCTGCTGTGACCATATTTGTAGGCCTTGTGATCTCGCTGCCATCAATTAAACTCACAAGGCAGGCTTTTGTAAATTTACTTGATATCTCGATCGGGGAGCCGAGCAAGATGGAGACCGTTGTGAGGCTTGCCCAGCATGCGGAGTCCTACTGTAATTTTAAGGATCTAAAGACACGTAATGCGGGGCATAAAAAGTTCATAGAAGTGAAGATAATCATGCCAAAAGATATGCCATTTTCTAGGGCATACGGGATTGTATCCGGTATTGAGAAAGATATTGCGGCAGGCGTTCCTGATAGCGAAGTGACGGTTGTCATGGTGCCGTGTCTTAAGAATTGCGGGTTAATACAAGACAACAAACCTTGTCCATATTATATATAACAGGAGGCTTACTTTGATATGAGAAACAATCTAGCGATTTCCGGCGGCCGAGCAGTGTTAACGCGGCTAAATAAAATAATATTTTTATTATTTCTTCTTTCCGGATTCTGCGGGTTACTATATCAGGTGGTATGGGTAAGAATGGCTTATACCTCCTTCGGGGTTATAACGCCCGTATTATCCGTGGTTATTTCGGTTTTTATGCTAGGCCTTTCGCTGGGCTCGTTTTTCGGCGGCAAATGGATTGCCGGCCTGGTGAAGCGCTATAAGACATCGCCCATCATATTCTATGCTATAACTGAGTTTTTTATAGGTATAGGGGCCTTTGTAGTTCCAAAGCTTTTTTCCCTGGGTGAATCTTTACTATTTTCAGCTGGAGAGATGAATTCCTTCAGATATCTCCTATTTTCCGATGCTATCATAGCTGTTTCAATATTGCCGTGGTGTATTTTAATGGGATTTACTTACCCATTTATGATGTCTTTTTTGAAAAGATGCGATAGCGGGAATGCCACCAGCTTCAGCTATCTTTATTTTGCCAATGTTATAGGTGCGATGTGCGGCACATTGATCACAGCCATGGTCTTAATCGAGCTTGTCGGTTTTAAGAATTCGCTGCTGATTGCGGCATCTTTGAATTTTTTAATTTGTATAATTTGTATAGCTGTAAATGTCCGCTATCCTTATAAAGATATCGTTGTAAAAACCCCCGAACCGGAGACTGGCAAGCTTCACTCCGGGAAAGATCCCTTAATAAAAAAGCCGGCATTTATTTATTCTCTCCTTTTACTTACGGGTTTTATATCGATGGCTATGGAAGTAGTTTGGGTGAGAGCTTTTACGCAGGTCCTGCTGACTACGATATATTCCTTTGCTGCGCTCTTAACTGTTTATCTTTTTGCCACATGGGTAGGTTCTTCTATATATAGAAATCAGCTTGGCAAGAAAAATGTTTTAGCGACTAGCGATCTACTGGCTTACCTTTCTGTTTTTTCTTTTTTTCCTATAGTAATGAATGATCCCAGGTTAGTAATGAGTATTCCGGTCGTGCTTATAAGCATATTTCCTTTTTGTGCCGCGCTCGGTTATTTAACTCCCAAATTGATCGATGACTATTCTTTGGGGAAGCCCTACGAAGCAGGCAGGGCATATGCCGTTAATATAGTCGGATGTGTAGTCGGACCTCTATTTGCCTCATATGTTTTATTGCCTAGATTAGGAGTGAAATTGTCACTGGTAATACTGGCCTTACCTTTTGTGATATTTCTTGTGGCCTGTTACAGGAATACCATATTTAAAAAGAGATGGTCTGCCGGCATGACAATTTTGGCTGGAGTTCTGTTTATAATATCAGCTTTCATAAATGTCAGCTATGAGGAACAGTATTTGCTGAAGAAAGGGAACGTTATACGCAGGGATCATACTGCTACGGTTATTTCTGTCGGCCAGGGGATGGAAAAAAGACTTCTGGTTAACGGGATCGGCATAACGATGTTGACGCCCATAACAAAAATGATGTCGCACCTGCCTCTTGCTTTTTGCCAAAATGAGCCGCACTCTGCCCTGGTGATATGTATGGGAATGGGAACTACATATCGTTCGGCATTAAGCTGGAATATTAAAGCAACGGTGGTAGAACTAGTCCCGAGCGTTAAAGATGCTTTTGGATATTATTTTGCCGATGCCGGAACGATACTTAAAAATCCCGATGGTAAGATCGTTATCGATGACGGCAGGCGGTTTTTAAATAGGACGAATGAGACATTCGATGTTATCACAATAGATCCGCCCCCTCCCGTGGAAGCTGCGGGGTCGAGTCTTCTGTATTCGGAGGAATTCTATAATTTAATCAAAAAACGTCTTAAACCGGGGGGTATTTTACAACAATGGTTTCCAGGGGGGGAGGCTAAGATCCTGCAGGCAGTAGCAAGGTCTTTATCCGACTCTTTTCCATATGTTAAGGTATATGGATCTATAGAGGGGTGGGGTTTTCACTTTATTGCTTCAATGAGCCCTATAGATGTTCCTTCTGTCCAAAAGATAATCTCGAGAATGCCTGTGTCAGCCAAGAAGGATATGATGGAGTGGTTTGAGGTCAATGATCCGGAAGGGCTGATGAGGTCTATTTTAAGCCATGAAATACCATTAAAGACAGTGCTAAATGACGATAAATCAATAAAGATTACGGACGATAGACCCTATAATGAATATTATTTCCTGCGCAGAAAGATGAACTGGATAGGGAGCAAATAAAAGACGAGACCCGGTAATTACCGGGTCTCGCTATCGTATTGCAGCTATATTATTTTACAGCTTCTTTACGTTATTGGCCTGTTCGCCTTTAGGTCCCTGCGTGATATCGAACTCCACCTCTTCGCCTTCTTTCAAAGACTTGAAGCCATCACCCTGAATAACGCTGTGATGTACGAATACATCCTTGCCATCTTCAGGTGTAATGAAGCCGTATCCTTTAGCATCATTGAACCATTTTACTTTTCCTTTTACCATGATTTACTACCTCCTTCCATATGTACTAATAGCAAATTACAGCAAAAGGAAGAAACCACAAGGTTTAATATTCCCAGCTACATTTACTATCGAACCGCATTATACCGTTATTTTGCGTGCTTGTCCACTACTATTTGAAAATAGTTAAGATATTGGTAGATAATGGGCTACAAGCGTTAGAGATGCGTTGAAACCGAGAATAAAGCAAATAAAGGTTGACATACTCCTTTGTCTTGCCTACAATAGATGTTCAATGAATGAACAACCCCAAAAAGAGGAAATTCTCTTCATATTTAAAGAGCTAGAGACCAATCCAAGCGCTACTCAGAGGGATTTGTCCAGCAGTCTGAATATCTCTTTAGGTAAGACTAATTACCTTCTGCGCGAGCTTATATTAAGGGGTTTCGTTAAAGCCAAAAATTTCACCGATAATCCGGGTAAATTAAAGAAAATCCGTTATATTTTGACCGAAAAAGCCATCGAAGAAAAATTACGGCTTATCAAACACTTCCTGCAGATAAAAGAGGCGGAATACAACAAATTAAAGCAGGAGATGGAATACCTGTTAAACGGTAAAACCTAGGGGGGTAAATGCTGAATGATAAAAGTATTTTAATAACCGGCGGTACCGGATCTTTAGGCAAGAAGATGGTCCAGATGATCATAGAAGGCGGTTATAAGCCAAAGAAGCTCGTAATATTCAGCCGTGACGAATTAAAACAATTTGAGATGTCTCAGGTCTGGAGCACAAAAAAATACCCGTTTATAAGGTATTTTTTAGGGGATGTGAGGGATCTAAGCAGATTACAGCGCGCTTTTATGGGTGTTGACTATGTAATTCATGCCGCTGCGTTAAAACAGGTGCCTGCGGCTGAGTATAATCCATGTGAATTCGTTAAAACCAATGTTATGGGGGCAATGAATATAATCGAGGCTGCCATATCGGCTGATGTAAAGAACGTAGTTGCTCTGTCGACCGATAAAGCCTGTAATCCTATAAATCTATATGGCGCGACAAAACTATGCTCCGATAAGTTGTTTACGGCTGCAAATGTCTATAGCGGAACTCATCAGACCAAATTTTCGGTTGTAAGGTACGGCAATGTCCTTGGAAGCAGAGGGTCTGTCGTGCCGTTCTTTGATGAACGTAAGTCCACAGGAGTTCTGCCCATAACACATCCGGATATGACAAGATTCTGGATAACGCTCGACCAGGCAAGCCACTTTGTCTTCTTTTGCCTTGAGAATATGCAGGGCGGAGAGCTTTTTGTACCGAGAATACCCTCTATGCGCATCGTGGATCTGGCGAAAGCGATATGCCCTGAGTGCAAGCAGGAGATCGTGGGTGTGCGGCCCGGAGAAAAAATAGACGAGGTTCTTATAAGCAATTCCGACGCAACTAATGCCCTGGAGTTCAAGGACTTCTTTATAGTCACCCAGGATAAAGAATACAAAAATGAGCTTCTGAATGGCGGAAAACCCGGCAAACCATGCAGTAAAGATTTTGAATATAACTCAGCCAACAATAAGCAGTGGTTATCCGTTACAGATCTCAACAAGATCCTGCTTACAATCAAAGGTGATTACAAGATAGAACAATCAAGGTGGTCAAAAGAAGGCGTCCCTGCTTAAAAATTTGAGTTTAATATGAAAAAGAAAATCCTGATAACCGGAATAAGCGGATTGCTAGGCGGTGACCTGGCATATGCGCTCCGGGATAAATATGACATAACCGGCTGGTATAATAACCATAAGGTATTTATACCCGGAGTAGACTCTTTTAAAGTAGATATCGCCGATAAATGGTCGGTTAAAGATGCTCTGTCTGATCATAAGCCCGATATAATATTACATTGTGCTTCTCTAACAAATATCGACTATTGCGAAAAGAACAAGGAAGAGACGAGGAAGGTCAATGTAGAAGGGACGCAGAATATCGTTTCTGCCTGCAGCAGGAACACCAGATTAATTTATGTATCAACAGATGCCGTTTATGACGGGGGGAAGGGGAATTATACCGAGAATGATCCCGTCCGCCCGTGTAACTACTACGGACTTACCAAGCACGATGGTGAATTGGCAGTAAAGAAGCATAAGAACCATATTATTGTAAGGACTAATATTTTTGGCTGGAATATTCAGAATAAGCATAGCCTTGCCGAATGGATATTATATAACCTGGAAAGAGGATGCAGCATCGACGGATTTAAAGATGCGGTATTCTCTTCAATATATACTATGGAGTTTGCCCGGATAATGGGGATGATCATTGATAAGAAGCTAGTGGGCACTTTTAATCTTGCCTCGAGTACATCTTTGTCAAAATATGAGTTTACTACATCAATTGCCGAAGCCTTTAACAAAGATAATGCCCTTGTAAAACCGGTGAGCATAGATGACCACCGGTTTTCTGCTAAGCGAGGTAAGAATCTTTCTTTAAACACCCAGAAACTCTCGAAGGCTTTGGGCGTGGATATGCCATCTATCGAAGAATGTGTGCAAAAGTTTTTTAAGGACTATGAAAGAGGGCTGTCCGACCAGATAAAAAGATGCTGTTATCTGCAAAACTGGTATCCGGCGCTGGATTTTATCAGTTACGGCAGGCAAAGCATAGATGACTCTGACATAGATTCTATAGTTAAAGTCTTAAAATCATCAAATCTCACACAGGGGAAGAAGGTTGGAGAGTTTGAGAAGGCTCTATGTGATTATACCGGAGCAAAATATGCCGTAGCGGTGTCGAGCGGAACAGCAGCGCTTCATATTGCATGTCTGGCCGCCGAATTAAAAGAGGGAGACGAGTTTATAACATCCCCTAATACCTTTGTAGCTTCGGCAAACTGCGGAGTATATTGCGGAGCAAGGCCTGTTTTTGCCGATATAAGAGAAGATACATATAACATCGATCCCAAAGAGATAAAGAATAAGATTACTCCCAGAACAAGAGCGGTTATCCCTGTACATTTTGCCGGACAGATATGCGATATGGCGGAAATAAAAGACATTATTCAGGAAAAACAATCCGGATATAAGGAAAAGATATTCATAATCGAGGACGCAAGTCACTCCCTTGGGTCTTTTTATAAAGGCTCAAAGGCAGGGTCTTGCGCCTATTCGGATATGACGGTTATGAGTTTTCATCCGGTAAAACATATAACTACAGGAGAGGGCGGAGTTGTCTTTACCAACGATGAAAAGCTTTATAAAAAGCTGAAGATGTTCCGTTCTCACGGCATAACTAATACTGAGGACGATCTGATCTATAAGAAAGAGGCTTATGGCCCAAGCGGTCTGAATTCATGGTACTACGAACAGCAGGTGCTCGGCTTTAACTATAGGATTACCGATATTCAGTGCGCATTAGGCGTGTCTCAATTAGAAAAGGTAGATTATTTTTCTGGCCGGCGCCGAAGAATAGTGAAGGCGTACAACAGCGCATTTTCCGGCAGCACATTTATTAAGGTGCCTTTCGAGGCCTCCGGTCATTTTACCAATTGGCATTTATATGTTTTGCAGATCGATTTTGACGCCATAGGAAAGGACAGGGCCGGTGTAATAAAAAGGTTAAAGGGTATGGGGATTATTACACAGGTCCATTATATTCCCGTGCACACCCAGCCGTATTATATAGAACATTTCGGGACCGGCTGGGGGAACTGTCCCCGCGCCGAGGCGTATTATAAGAAGTGTCTGTCTATACCGATATTCCCTACCATGACAGATGAAAATGTCAGAGCTGTCATTAGCGCCGTGCGCGGCCTGGAGAAACGATGAGAGATCTATTTACGCTGGCGATAATTCCGGCAAGAGGCGGGAGCAAGCGGATTCCCCGTAAGAATATCAAGCCCTTTGCCGGCAAGCCGATCATCGCATATTCTATCGATGCAGCCAATAAGTCAGAGTGCTTTTCAGATATCATTGTATCTACGGAAGACCGGGAGATAGCTGCTATAGCCGTCAACCTTGGGGGTAAAGTTCCTTTCATGCGCACCCAGGAGACGGCCGATGATCATTCCGGAATTGCCGATGTAATGAAGGAGGCCGTTCTCGCTTATGAAGCATGGGCAAACCATGAGGTTGATCTGGTTTGCTGTATTCTTCCGACGGCTCCGTTCATTGCCGCAGATGATATACGCAAAGGACATCAGATGATCGCGCGGGATGATATGGATGCCGTTATCACTGTTGTGCGGTACAGTTATCCAATACAGCGCGCTTTACGTGTCGATGGAAAACATGTAACCATGATCTGGCCGGAAAATTATGTTAAGCGCAGCCAAGAGCTGGAGCCAAGTTATCATGACGCCGGCCAGTTTTACTGGATAAAGAAAGACAAACTGCTTGAACATGGCAAGGTCTTTATACCAAAAACCGGTTTTATTTGCATAGATGAGACATCCGCACAGGATATCGATACTGAAGATGACTGGCGCTATGCTGAAATAAAATACGATATTTTATGCTCGAAAAAAAAGAGACCATAAAAAAAGTCGGGATATTTACGGAAGGAGGGGCTGGCATAGGCCTCGGCCATCTGACGCGCTGTCATGCCCTTGCTTATGCGTTACGGGAAAAGGGATATAGCCCCGTTTTTTTTGTTCTTTCAGCGGACGACGTTACCGGCTTCCTGCGGCCATTTACAGTGGAATATGGCGACTGGAAGACGGATGCCGGAGAGATAATTTCAAAGAAACAATTATCTTTTGCGATCGTTGATTCGTATTTAGCTTCCCGTGATATTTACGATACGATCTCGCGTATCCTCAGGGGCAACATGCTGATCATCGATGATTATATGCGGCTGAAATATCCCAAATCCCTTGTGGTAAATCCATCCATAGGCAGCGAAGCTCTCGAATATCCTATGGGCGGCGGGCTTCGATATGCACTAGGGAAAGATTATATTATCCTTAGACCGGAGTTTTGGAAATCAGGGCCGAAGGATATAAAGGATACCATAAGGAGTATCCTTGTAACGCTTGGTGGTTCAGCGGATAAAGAAATTTCCGGGCGGATAGCGTCATTGATACGAAAGAATACCGATGCGGATATCCGGGTATTAGATAGTTATCAAAACAGATACTCCGCTTTACAGATACAGGATATGATGACCGCCGCCGATCTGGCTGTTTCGGCGGGGGGACAGACCATGTACGAGCTTGCCAAGCTGGGTGTGCCGACGATCAGCATTACATTAGGAGATGACCAGGCTTTGATCGTAAAAGCATTACAGGAGTCCGGTTTTTCTTTCTCGGCCGGAAAAATAGATGAAGATATTTTCCCCGATAGGCTAAGTAAGGGGTTTGAATATATGAGCGATAAGGTTATTCGTAAGAAGTGTTCAATTTCCGGGCAGAGATCCGTTGATGGGGAAGGCGCCCATAGATTAGTGGATATCATAAAAGGAGCTATATGATGCGTTTATTTTGGAAGTGGTTATTAAGGGATATTCAAAAGGACGCCGGGCTGAAGAAAGAATTTCTCGCTGCTCTTGTTTCAGTGCTTGATTTGCGCGGAAACAATTTTCATCCATTGGCTTTTATCAATGGCAGCCCAAGGATAGGTAAAAATGTATGCGTCGGATTTTTTTCTGAAATAAATGCGAAAGATGCCGTGGTCGATATCGGCGATGGCTGCGATATTGCCTCTTTTGTGGCAATTAATGCCGCGGATTCACATCGGCGCTGTATTGGTCTTTCATCTGAGATAGACAGGAAACCGATCATTCTTGAAGATCATGTATTTGTCGGTTCTCATGCTTTCATAGGAGGCGGGACGCACATTGGTCACCATAGTGTTGTCGGGGCGGGGACGATATTGATAAATGGCGGAGATATTCCGCCGTATTCTTTGATCATAGGTAATCCGGCTGTTATAAAGCCGAAGAATTTTATCGAATGTATGCCAAATAAGGGGTAGGTGGAGATGATCTTAACCGCACACCAGCCAGTGTATTTACCATGGCTAGGGCTATTTCACAAGATAGCTCTTTCTGATTTGTTCTGTTTTTTTGAGGTTGTGCAGTATCAGAGGTCGGATTGGAACAATAGAAATAAAATCAGATATTCCAGCAGTAAAGCCGATTGGATTAGTGTTCCCGTATTAAAGAAAAACTTTCTTGAGCGTTCGTATGTGGATATACGCATCGACAATGAGTATCCCTGGCGCCGTAAACACTGGCGCAGTATAGAGTTAAGTTATTGTAAGGCACCTTATTTCGGGATGTATCGCGATGATTTAAAAGCGATTTATGACCGCGAGTGGGAATATCTGGTTGATCTGAATTATGAGTTATTGCTATTGTTCTTACGCTTCCTTAATATACCGACTAAAGTTGTGAGGATGCGTGATTATTCGTTTAAAGGGGAGAAGAGCGATCTGGTCTTGGACATGTGCCGGCATCTAGGTGCGGATGTATATATATTCGGCGCTAATGGAAAGGATTACGCTGATGTCCCGTCGTTTTATAAAGGTAATGTGCTGCCGTATTTTCAAAATTATAGCCACCCCGTCTATCCTCAATCGCATGGAAAATTCTTTTCGCACTTAGCCATTATAGATCTTTTATTTAATTGCGGAAACGCAAGTTATGATATTTTGATGTCTGGAAATATTACTCGAAGCGAACTTGAAGCATGGGCAGATTCTCAGTCTTCATTACTGTGTAGTCAGAGAAAAGATATAAGGAGGCCGGTATTATGAGAAATAATAAGCGGATAGCTGTGATCGCAGCTCATCCGGACGATGAAATTCTGGGATGCGGAGGAACGATATCCCGTTTTGCGGCCGAGGGTTCCGAGGTTTTTATACTCATACTCGGGCAGGGCGTAGCTTCGCGGCATACGGCAGGTTATGCCGTATCCAAAAAGATAGCAGAGCTTAGAAGATGCGGCAAACGGGCGGCCTCTCGCGTAAAGGCCAAAGTCATCGATTTTTTGGATTTTCCAGATAATCGTTTTGATACCGTTTCCTTGTTGGACATAATAAAGGCCGTTGAAATGTCGTTAGATGCTATAAAACCAGATACGGTTTTTACGCACAGCGCCTGCGACCTTAATGTCGATCACCAGATCACGGCGCAGGCAGTGATTACTGCGACAAGACCTTTATCAAATACGGCTGTGCATAATGTTTATGCGTTCGAAGTTCTTTCTAGCAGCGAATGGAATTTTGGGAGGCCTTTTACGCCGAATGTTTTCATCGATATAAGCAGCCATATTGAAGCAAAAAAGAAAGCTATGGCTGAGTATGTTTCGGAGATCAGGAAGCATCCTCACCCCAGGTCTCTGAAAAGCATAGAAGCGCTTGCTTCTTATCGGGGAAGCCAGGCTGGATTTTCTTATGCGGAGGCGTTTTCTTTGATAAGGGCGATACGATAATGGAGCAAAGAAGCGATAGGTGTTTTATTGTAGCGGAGCTTTCCTGTAATCACATGCAAAGATATGACTTGGCGGTTGAAACCGTCAAGGCCATGAAAACGGCCGGAGCCGATGCTGTAAAACTAAGTATAGACGATCCGGATGGCGGCATAACTATAGACAGCAATAAAGAGTGTTTTAAAATCAGCGGCGGGACGCCCTGGGACGGTAAGACCCTGTACCAGCTTTATAAAAACGAGACCTATACGCCATGGGACTGGCACAGTAGGCTGATGAAGCTGTCGTCTGACCTGGGGATGATTGCGTTTTCAACGCCTTCATGCAAAAAAACGATAGATTTCCTTGAGAGCATAGGAAACCCTATTTATAAAATCGCTTCATTTGAGATCACCGATATAGGACTGGTCGAATATGCTGCATCGAAGATGAAGCCGATCATGATATCTACGGGAATTGCTTCCTTAGTAGAAATTGAAGAAGCCGTCGCCGTCTGCCGTAAGGCAGGCAACGAAGACATTACGCTGCTTAAGTGTGTTTCTACATATCCCAGCCGGCTGGATGAAATTAATCTTAAGGTTATTCCAGACATGCGTGATAAATTCAATGTAAAAGTCGGGTTGTCGGATCATTCTCTTGATGCGGATGTGGCCGTTGCGGCTGTAGCCCTTGGTGCGTGTGTGGTTGAAAAGCATTTTATTCTCGACAGAAAACTTGGAGGACCGGACGCTGAATTTTCCATGATGCCGGATGAATTCAGCAAGATGGCCTCTGCCATCAGATCTACCGAGAAAGCGCTGGGCAGGATCGACTATACCGTGACTGAGCACATGGAAAGGTCCCGGTTATTTTCCCGCTCCCTTTTTGTAGTCGAGGATATGAAGAAAGGCGATATTGTTACAGAACGGAATGTCCGGTCTATACGGCCAGGACACGGATTACATCCCAGGCATTTGAAGGAAATCTTGGGTAAACGGGTGCTTCGGGACCTGGAAAAGGGGACCCCTTTCTGCCGGAGCATGATCAATTGAATATGAAAACACAAACAAAAGAGCCATAAAGCAATGCTTTTTAATTCAATACAATTCGCTGTATTTTTTGTGGTAGTCTACACACTTTATCTTGTCCTTAACCATAAATTGCAAAACCGCATGCTCTTTGTGGCAAGCTGTATTTTTTATGGAGCATGGAGCTGGCAATTCCTGCTTTTAATGTTTGTCTCTATAACGACCGATTTCTTCTGTGCTAAGTATATCCATAAGTCATCGGATAATAAAATACGAAAAAGACTGCTGATTTTGAACTTTGTTGTAAATATCGGTATACTGGGATTTTTTAAGTATTTTAATTTCTTTGAGACCAATCTTCAGACATTGCTTCGCACCTTCGGGTTTTCCGTAAATACTAATCTTCTGCATATTATCCTGCCTATCGGCATATCCTTTTATACTTTTCAGGCAATGAGCTATTCGTTTGACGTATACAGAAAACAGTTAGTCCCAACCGATAGTTTTTTGGACTATGGTCTTTTTGTCACATTCTTTCCTCAGTTGGTAGCAGGTCCGATCGAAAGAGCGAGTCATCTTTTGCCTCAAGTCATTAATCCGAGGGTTCTAAGTCTCGACCAGTTCCACGAGGGGAGTTATCTTATATTTTGGGGGTTGTTCCAAAAAATTTTTATAGCCGATAATCTTGCAAAAATAGCGAATTCATGTTTTCTTCCAGCGGATAGTTATAACGGGATGGCCGTAATTCTTGGTCTTTACGCCTTTGCTTTTCAGATATATTGTGATTTTGCCGGATACTCCAATATAGCGCGAGGGCTCGGTAAACTTATGGGGTTCGATATAATGGTTAATTTTAACTTGCCGTACTTTGCCACAAACCCAAGCGAATTTTGGAGAAGATGGCATATTAGTCTATCAACATGGCTAAAAGACTATTTATATATACCGCTCGGCGGCAATAGAAAAGGCGCCATCATCACTTATCGTAATCTTGCCATCACTATGTTTCTAGGCGGATTATGGCATGGAGCAGCCTGGACCTTTGTTTTTTGGGGTATATATCACGGCATACTTCTGGTTGTGCATAAAGCCTTTACCCCTCTCCTTCAAAAAATCCCTGTTATCAAAAATTATTTTTTAGAGAGAGTCTGGTTTTTTTTAAGAGTCGTATTCTTTTTTCATCTGGTTTGTATAGGATGGCTTCTCTTTAGAGCTCAGTCTATGGGGCAGGCATATAAAATGTTACATGGGTTAATTCTAAATTTTCAGATTTTACCTGGTTTGGGGATACGGCTTATGAGTGCAAATCTCATATTCTTTGTAGGGTTACTGGTCGCAGTGGAAGTATTTCAGTTTATGAATAAAGATCAGATGGTTGTATTCAAAGGTAATAGATATTTCAAGGTGGCATTCTACTATCTGTGTTTCATATTAGTAATGTTATGGGGAGATTTTGGTGTCAATCAGTTTATCTACTTCCAATTTTAGTAAGAAAACGGTAAGAGCGGCCATCATTAAGTCCGTGGCGAAAAATTTGTTAATTTTTTCTCCCCTGATCATGGTTATGATGTTTATAAACTATCGTGTAGATCCGGGCAAGCTGTTTAAAAGCGGAGGATATGAAAAAGGTATAGCGGTGATTTTATTGCAAGGGCTGAATGTCGCCAATATCAAAGACTGTGACGAAAGATTGACCCAGAGGTATTATATCGAAGGCGATAAGAAGCCCAAGGACATTATTGTTCTAGGCTCGAGCAGAGCTTTACAGATCAATGCGAATATTCTAAATAATGAGAGATTTTTTAATCACAGCGTTTCAGGCGCTACGCTGGAAGATTTTTTTGCAGTATGGGGTATGTATGAAGAAAAAAATAGTTTTCCTAACACAGTAATATTAGGCCTGGATCCATGGATACTTAACAAGAATAACGGTCAGGATAGATGGAAATCTATCTCTGCATACAATTATGTATTCATGGATAGTGTCAAGGTCAGGAAGGAGCATAATGAATTTTTTTATTCTCTTAATCACAAGATATTTCAGATAAAAAAAATGCTCAGCATAGTCTCTCCCAGTTATTTTCAAACAGCTACACATTATTTGATCAAGAATACATCTGAGATGAATAGAGCTGACAAAGTTATAGGCGATTATTATCCTACTCGGTTAACTAATTTGAATACCGATATCAAGTTAGCGGACGGAACGATGTCTCCTGGAGAGGGCGGCGTATCAGAAAGTCTTAAATACGACGCGAAAACTTATATAAGTAATGACCAGGTTTATTCATTGGGCAAATTTTATGAATTGAACAGATCAAGTCAACAGGATTTTGAAAAATTTGTAGATCATCTTTACAAAAGGAATATCAATGTTGTTTTTTTTCTCACCCCATATCATCCTTATGTGTATAACTATTTTATGAATTCAACAAAATATTGTATGGTAGCAGAGTCGGAGTCCTATTTTAGAATGATCGGAAATCAAAAACATATACCCGTTATCGGATCATACGATCCTATGAAGTGCGGCTTAGTAGAGGAAGATTTTTGTGACGGTATGCACCCAAATAGAAGGGCCGTGAACAAATTGGCGAAACTATTAGTAACGGAGCAAAGCAGCGGAAAGGGAGTAAGTGCTTTTTAATTCTTTAGATTTTTTTATTTTCTTTCCGATAGTAACGGTCGGGTACTTCTTAATCCCTGCCAGATGGCGCTGGATATGGCTGCTCGTGGCAAGTTGTATTTTTTATATGGCTTTTATACCGGTGTATATTCTGGTTTTAGCGGCTACGATCATTGTTGATTATATTGCCGGAATACAAATTGATAAGGCAACCGGGAGAAAGCGGAAACTTTGGCTTATTTTTAGTGTCGGGTCAACGTGCCTTATCCTTTTTATATTCAAATATTTTAACTTTTTCAACAGCAATCTTGAACGCGTAGCAGCTTTCTTTCATTTGAATTATTCTGTATCTGCGATCAACCTTATATTGCCTATAGGGTTGTCATTCCATACATTTCAAAGTTTGAGTTATGTCATGGAGGTATATTACGGCCGGTATAAAAGCGAGAAGCATTTCGGGATATATGCTTTATATGTCATGTTTTATCCTCAACTTGTTGCCGGACCGATAGAAAGGCCTCAGCATCTTTTACCTCAGTTCCGTAAAATATTTGATTTTGATTATCGAAGGGTGGCTGATGGGTTAAAGCTTATGGTTTGGGGTATGTTTAAAAAAGTTGTTATTGCGGATCGCCTGGCTTTATTGGTCAATACGGTTTATAACAAACCTTTCGGCTATGACGGCCCCGTACTGGTCCTGGCTACTATATTTTTCGCATTTCAAATATATTGCGATTTTTCCGGATATTCGGATATTGCAATCGGTTCGGCACAGGTCATGGGTTTTAAATTGGTAGATAATTTTAACAGACCGTATTTTTCCAAGTCCATCGGTGAATTCTGGAGACGATGGAATATCTCCTTATCCACATGGTTCAGGGACTATGTATATATACCGCTTGGAGGAAACCGTGTTTCAAAAGCGTTATGGAGCCGGAATATAATGGTGACTTTTTTGGCGAGCGGCTTATGGCACGGGGCAAATTGGACTTATATAGTATGGGGAGGGCTTAACGGCTTGTACTTGCTCTGTGAAGAATTTATATATGAGGTTAAGAAGAAGCTGTTCAAAAGAGCGGAGCATAAGAAACATACGTTATTGTCGCAATTGCCGCAGGTCATTATAACGTTTTTACTGGTTTGCTTTGCATGGATATTTTTTCGGGCCGCCACGATGGCAGACGCATTATATATTGTAAAACACATGTTTAAGGGGTGGGGCAATATATTTAGTATTGAGGGCTTGCACATAATGACAAGTGCCCCTCACTCGCTTGGCCTTGATAAGAGGGAGTTCGTTGTGGCAATCGTGGCAATCGGAATTATGGAATTTGTACATTTTATGCAAAGACATGGCCAGATTCGGCATATGCTTGCAAAACAGAATTTTTTTATCAGATGGGCCGTATATTTTATTCTTGTAAATAGCATTTTTATTTTTGGTGCGACCGGCGAGAGACAATTTATATATTTCCAGTTTTGATGAGGCATAGAGATAATCAATGAAAGCGCTTATTACAAAGTTATCAATTTTTATAGCGATTGTTTTAGGATTGCACAGTGTATTTCTCTGCTATGGTAAGCCATGGTATGAGACTCCCGGATATTTTTCTGTGTCAGCAAAAAAAGAACTGATAGAGAAAAAACCCCGGGGAGAGTTCGATACATTTGTGTTAGGCGATTCTCGCGCCTTGATTGCATTTGACCCTGAAATGATGGAGGGCAGGGCTTGCAACCTGGCCATAGAAGGAGGTACTCCAATAGACGGATATTACCTCTTCAAAAAGCTTATACAAAAACAAAGTGTTAAAAAAGTGTATATTTCATATGCCCCAGTCCATTTTGACAAGTGTGCCTTTATGGATCAGCTAATGCGTCTGGATATTTTTGAAAATAAAGATGTCCTTGAAATTTTTTCAGTTTCCCGTGTCTACAACGAGAAATTTTGGGCTAATGGAGAAATTGGCTACCGCGATGTTTTTGATGTATATATGTCAATCGCCGAAGCCATACTTATAAAATTTCGCTTCCCCGTTTTTTATAGAGCGGCGATAGCAAATGTATTTTTTGAGGCAGGCCGCTACCGGGAGGATAAAGACACGTATATCAATACGCTGGCCAGAGCCGGCCATTACACCAATTATCGTAAGGGGCAGTCTGATGGTTTGTCCGAGGAAGCGCGCGAGTACAAGATATTTTTATGGAAGAAGCTTCTCCGGCATTATATGAGGAAGATGTTATTGCTGGGTGTACGTAATGATATTGAGGTAGTGTATGTAACGGTACCGCTTAATAAAACAAGCCGCGAAGCACTATCCGAAAAGTACGTGTACGGGTATGATAACTTTTGGGAGTCTATCAAGAAGGATTTTCCAGAGGTTACCTTTAAGTATGAGCTGGGTAGTTATGATAACCGGTTTTTTCTCGATTGTTCCCACTTGAACAAGGAGGGTACGGTTAAGTTTGCAAATTTTTTAAAAAGTCAGCATCTTTAAGTTATTCAAATATCTTTATGAAAAGAGGGCACCTTGGGTTTTTTGAAAAATAGTAAGGCAGCGAAAATTCAGTACTCATTTAATAGTTGGCGCCGAGATTGGGTTTTTCATTATCGCCGCGGGAAAGGCCATCTCTGGAGGTACATTCTCGATCGAATAATATGGAAATGGTATCCCGTCCTTAAAATTGTGCGCTCTTTTCCTGAGCACGTGGACATCGAACTGTCCTCAGTTTGTAATATGCGCTGCCCCATGTGCTATACAACTTTAGATCAATATAAGAGCCAGAAGAAGGTTTTTATGGATTTTGCACTGTTTAAACGTCTTATTGATGAATGCGCACAAGGACGGGCATTTTCCGTGCGTTTAAGTATCCGCGGAGAACCTTTATTACATCCGCATTTCATAGAGTGTGTCCAATATGCGAAGAGCAAAGGCATTAAAGAAGTCTCCTTCTTAACGAACGCGCTTTTACTCGATAAGGATATGTCAAAAGCCATTGTCGAATCCGGGGTTGATTGGGTCACAATATCTTTTGATGGACTGGGGCAGACATACGATAAAATCAGGGCGCCGGCCAAATTCGAGGAAGCCTTGCAAAGAGTTAAAGATTTTGTCCGGATACGTAATGAGCACGGTTTCGGCAAGCCGGCGATAAAAATTCAGACCATTTGGGACGCAATCAAGGATGATCCGGATGTTTTTATGAGAACATTTAATCCGATCGTCGATATAACCGCTTTTAACATGTATGTCGATTTTGGTAACGCCGCAGATCATGACCCTGATTTTCTATGCAAAAGTCCGTGGGAACGCATGGTTATCTATGCCGATGGTTCCGTGCCAAAGTGCATTAATGACCCTTTTGGGAGGGATATCATTGCCGATGTACGCAGTTCTTCGCTGCGTGATATTTGGACCGGGGAAAAAATGCGTAGAGTGCGTGAAGCGCTTAAGCAGTGCAAGCGGCTTCAGTTTGCATCCTGCCGGTCATGCAGTTACGGGGTGAGAGCGGAAAAAATCGATCTGACAATTGGTAACCGCCATATTCCCGTAGGCAAAAGAGAGGGAGAATTTGATGTGCGTTCTTTGCGGTGAGGCACTTAGATGAGCGTTAATGTATTGGGGATAGCGGCTTTTTATCATGACTCTTCGGCGGCGATCGTTCGGGATGGAGAGATCATAGCAGCCGCACAGGAAGAGCGGTTTACGCGCAGGAAACACGACTCAGCGTTTCCGTCCAATGCCGTGCGTTATTGCCTGCGCGAGGCCGGGCTATCCGTAAAAGACCTCGACCTTGTTACCTTTTATGACAACCCGCGTAAGAAAATGGAACGGTTGTTATTTACGCATGCTTTTTTTGCGCCGAAAGGAGCGCAAAATTTTCTTAAAGCTGTTCCGATGTGGCTGACCGGCAAACTATGGATAGAATCGCTGGTCCGCCGGGAGTTAGGAGCGCCCGTGCCGGTGGTATGTTTTGACCACCACGAATCGCATGCCGCCTCGGCTTTCTTCCCTTCACCGTTTAACCGCGCCGCCTTTCTCACCGCGGACGGGGTGGGAGAATGGGCCACCAGCTCTTACGGCGTAGGTTCGGATAATCGCATTGAAATTTTAGCGGAGATCCGCTTTCCTCATTCATTAGGGCTGCTTTATTCGACATTCACGGCTTTTCTCGGGTTTAAAGTTAATTCCGGTGAATACAAGGTTATGGGTTTGGCGCCTTATGGTGAACCGAAATATGTTCGGGATATATTGGAAAAAATTATCGATCTTCGCGATGATGGTTCCTTCGCTTTAAATATGGAGTATTTTGATTATTGTACGGAGAACCGCATGTTCAGCTCCCGTATGGCAGAGCTATTTGGTCCTCCGCGTAAACCGGAAAGCCCTCTTACCCAGCGAGAAATGGACCTTGCCCGCTCGGTACAAGAGGTATGCGAAGAGGTCGTCCTGCGTATGGCGCGGAGGATAAAAGAACAGACCGGAGAAAAGTATTTATGTTTAGCCGGGGGCGTGGCGCTTAATTGCGTTGCGAATGGCAAGCTTTTACGCTCAAAGATTTTTGATGATATTTGGATCCAGCCGGCTGCTGGTGATGCAGGGGGGTCTTTGGGCGCAGCTTTTTTAGGCTATTATCACTATTTGAATGGGCGTGCCGCGGCTAAGACTTCCGGGGATGTCCAGAAAGGTTCCTATCTCGGCACAAGGTATTCCAATGACGATATCAAGACATGCTTAGATAAATGCGGTGCCGTTTATCATTATCTGGATGATAATGCTCTTGTCGATCGCGTAGCCGATGAAATAGCCCACGAAAAAATCGTCGGATGGTTTAACGGGCGGATGGAATTCGGCCCGCGCGCACTGGGCGCGCGTTCTATTCTGGGCGATGCCAGATCACCGGTAACGCAGAAAAAGATGAACCTCAAAATAAAATTCCGGGAAAGTTTTCGCCCGTTTGCACCGTCCGTCTTGGCCGAGAAAGCGAGCGAGTGGTTTGATATAGACCGCCCAAGTCCATATATGCTCCTGGTTACCGGTATTCACAAAGAAAGACGCCGCATCCTGACGGCGGAGGAGAAAAAGCTCAAAGGGTTAGACCTGTTAAATACGGTTCGTTCCTCCATCCCGGCCGTTACACACGTCGATTACTCCGCACGCGTGCAAACTGTTACCAGGGAAAAGAACGGTCTCTATTATGAAGTTGTCCGCCGTTTTGATGAGAAGACGGGGTGTCCGGTTATTGTGAACACTTCATTTAACGTCCGCGGAGAGCCATTGGTGGAATCGCCGAATGACGCATATCGCTGTTTCATGCGGACCGATATCGACATCCTTTCCATAGGCAATTACATCCTTCTGAAAGAGGAGCAGCCGTCTTATAAGGATTCGGAAGACTGGAAGCAAAAATTCGAACTGGATTAATCTATGAATGTTAAATTTGAGAGAGTGTTAAGCAGTTTGATAACCGCAATTTGTGCGGCTGTATTCTTTTTAGGCTTTACCGTGATCGGCTTTGTAATGCGTTTGTTTCCAAAATCGTGCCGCATGAACATGAATAAGTCCGCAGCAAGTTATTGGCGTAACACACGTGCCGCAAGAAAGGACGCATAGTATGGCTGCTGCCCGGCGCAATGTTATTACCGGATCTCTGCCGATGTACCGGTTCGACCCATTGACCGGTTTTTGGGGCATTCCCTATGCCGAACGCAATATAGCATTTGAGGGAGACAAGGGGCCGGTGATCCGCATTTGTCATAATTCACAAGGAAACCGGGATAAAGAATTTTCTTATTCTGAAGGTAAAAGGAGCTTTCTTTGCCTTGGCGGTTCACATACCTGGGGCGCTTTTGTCCGAGATGAAGAGCGATATAGCGATATCCTCTGCAATAAAACAGGGCTTAATTTCATGAATCTTGGACACCCCAGTCTTGGCCTTGATCAGCTATGCCTGACGTTAACTGAGAGGTCGAGCCAATATCGCCCCGAGGGTGTGGTGGTGGAGCAATATCCGTGGGCGTTTCATCGGGTCTTATCGTCATTCGTGAACGGTTACCTTAAACCGCATTTTTATATAGATACCTCAGGAGAACTACAGGTGCACCGGGTAAGCCCGCTTGCTAAATATAAAGTCTATCGTCAGGCGGTTGGATCATACCGCTCATTTAAAAAAGAGCTTTCCGAGTTTAAGAGCGATATCGATATAAAGAGTAAATACGATCCTCTTACTGACCCTGTTTTTCTGCTCTGGAAACAGAAATACTATGAATACGGCTATGAGCTTTTTGGGCGCATAGCCAAGCGTATGAATGAATATTGCGTTCGAGGCAATATTAAGTTTTTGATTTTTTTGACGGCCCATCAACAACAATTCCTGGGCCAGTCAAGGTCGGACCTTATCGATTATCATGCGCCGCTTAAGAGATTGCGGGCCGTTCTTTTACGGTATGAAGTGCCTTTTGTGGAACTTGCCCCTGTGTTAATGGCGGAACAATCGGCCGGCAATCAGGTGATAGTGCCGGACGGGCATCTCAATGCCAACGGCCATGCGGTGGTTGCGCGCGAGATCAGCAGTGAGCTTGTTAAAAGGAAATGGATTTAGTTTCATGTCAAAACTATCATTGAAAGACATTCTTATACTGGCAGTTCGCAGGAAAAATCCATACGAGCGCGCTATATTTATAATGCAAGGTCTGCTGTTTCTTCCATTTTTGAAGTATGAAGAATTTAAGGCAGGCAGGAAAAATAACAACGAAGGCTCGTTAAGTTCTTCAGGAGATGATGTCTATCCGCTATTCTAATATGCCGACTATATTAATATTAGGCGATTCAACGAGTATGACAGTAGGGCTGGAACGCAAGAGTTATCCCTACCTTCTATCAGGCCGTGCGCTGTGGCCGGAAGGGACAAGGATAGTGAATACGTCCCAGCCCGGTATTACTGCGGCTGATGCAGCGGCTTTCTTTTTTCGTTTCGGCAAGGAGTATACCGACCTTAAAGCGGTTATAGTTTATCTGGGTAACTGTGATGCCAATGCTACTGAGCTGCGGAAGGGCCGCATCACCCCAATAAAATTGGCGGCACAGCAGATCAGAGAAGCTATGGGTATCCGTCCCCGCAAGACCATCCTGCGGAATAAATTAATGCGCATGGAGTGGAACGATCGTTATGATGGCTCTTTTGAAAGAGTTGAGGCGTCAGAAGATTTTGAATATAATCTCGCTCGTATTATTAACGCTTGCCGGCACCGCTCGATTCCTGTGGTTTTAGTTCGCCCCAGAGCCAATCGATCTTTTCCTGCCGGAGTCGGAAAAGGCAATTTCGCATATTATCACTACTTTCCATTTGCATCGCATCTTGCCGCCGGCTTGTCCCATCCCGACCAGCGGTTCCTGAGCGCTTTTGCAGCTTATGAGGACGGGTCCTTCGACGAATGCCGCCGCATGTATAAGGAGATACTGGAAACAGGCAGCTCTTCGGTGGAACGCGCCGAATATCCGTTGATAGTTACGCATAATTATGCAATGGCGTGTGCCAGGCAAGGGCGAAACGGTGAATCATTGGCACTATTAGAGCTGTTATTAAAAGAACCTGCGGTCCGCCGCGAAATAGTTTTTTTTAATAAAGCTTATATCCTTAAATCTATGGGAGACCAAGCCGGCGCCGAAGAATCCCTTTCCGAAGCATACAGTTCCGATAGTTCAATGTACAGAGTTCAACAATCCCACCTTGATGCTATAGATCGCCTGGCCTTTGCCAATAAAGATATCGTCCGGCTGGTGGATATGTCAGTTTTTTGCGATGACGATTTTATCGATCATTGCCATGTTGTTTCCGCTGCTCAGGAAAAACTGGCCGACATGATAGAGAAGGCCTTGCGTGACAAGAATGCCATAAGAGGTACGATGTCAGCGCATATCGAACCACGCCTATTAAATCTCGAACTGGCGCTGGGTAATACAGCATCTTTTTTTGGATATTACAGAGTCTACGCCAATGTAACAACGGATCAAATCCGCCGGGATATTAATACTTTACGCCGGGATATTGGAGAAGGAGAGACCCTTTCCGACAGGGCCCTGAGCATGATATCGGATTCTGTGGCTAAAACAGTAGAGTATTGCCGGCGGCATCCATGCTTTGCTGATATTCGCGATTTTTTGCATCTTCCTCCTGAGACTCAACTGGACGTAGGCCGTTTTCCAGAATATTTTCTCATGCGCAGGCTTGCCCCGTATCTTGAAGCAGCGATTCATGAGGCTCCGGCTGCTCAGGTTTTATCAAGTGTTCCTGGATTATTACGGTCGGGGGTGGCTTTATCCAACATTATCCCTGCCGCGGCAGGCGGGGCTGTATTGGAAATTCCCCAGATTGACGGTATTGTCGATAAGGCGTGGGCCGCCCGTATCATTTCCGAAGTTCATTCATCCCTTAGAAAACATTTGGAACAAGGACCGCGCATATATGAGAGACTCGAAACTACTATATTCTGGTATTTTCGTGAAGTGCTTCGCTGGGGGCCGCACTCGAGAGTGTCTATGCGTTACGAGAGGATGGTATTGGAGTTTATGGCGGAGTCCTTAGCGGTAGGGTCCTGGCTCGATCTTAAGACCGGTGCAGGTAAGGACGGAGAGATTATAACATTGGCTGAGGCACTTGTACGGATAGTCCGAATTCATGAAAAGTACTGTTTTCAGTTCAAAGCGGGGGAAGATAACGTGGCTTTATTAGCATCGTATGGTGCAGCTCTAAAAGATGAGTTAACAGCTTTGCAAAAAAATTATATATGAACATACCCTTATTTTCCGATGTATTAAATCGCGTAGCTCGTAACCGAATCAGGCGGATAATGCGTGGTTATAGGTTTCTTAAAAAAACAGGCCAACTAGGGTTGCTTGTTGCTGTTAAGGATGAACTAGCCAATGCCCGCTTTAGCAAGATCGAACGCAAAGCATCAAAGCTTTTTTTTGGTGCCGGTATAGAAAGAGCGGAGCTGATGGTTCGACAATATCTGCTTATACGGATTGGCGGCCTTGGTTTGAATGAAGCATTGCTTTATTCCTTAGGCGCAAAAGGCTCTCCTGTTGTGTATCCTATGCCCAGACTCTGGCAGAATGTAGTTGCTAGTCACGGTTTTCCTGTAGCAAGAGTGCGCTCTTCTTTGGCATGGTCTGGATATGTATTATTTTTGTGGGGATATGGCATTTTACTGATTATGATACAGCTATATGGTTCATTCCGAAAGAAGCCTTGTTCTCGTTCGTTTAGACGCTACGTATATTTTATGGGCCTGATTCCGAACAACGTGCCTCGATTTTGTAAAGATGGGAGCGGTTACGACATAATCACGTGGTATATCCGCTGGAACGGAAGGGCGAAAGATCTTGATTGTGTATATCACGGAGTAACGGATGCTAAAGGTTGCAGTGTTGATGGCTTGCCCGTGGTGTTCAATCCTGACCCGGTGCCTCCTCTGAATACGCTTAAAAGCATAACTCGTTTCGTCGGTTGGTCTATTTTGGCTGCGCTGTTTTCAATTTTTGACTTGCTTAGAGGGCATTGGTGGCATGCCGTATTACTGGCAGAGTCTGCCAAAGGTTCGTTAACTCGCTTACAATCGTCTGACAGGCTGGCCAGAGACTATCTTTTCCACCAATCCGGGTGTACCTATCGTCCCCTTTGGACTTACGAGGCAGAGAAGAAAGGGGCGCGGATTATTTTTTATTTTTATTCGACAAATTGCGAAAGATTCAAGTGCGCGGATGGATATTCGGAACAGATGGGCAACTGGAACGTAATGAATTGGCCAATGTATTTGGTCTGGGATGAATTTCAGGCGGATTTTGTCCGTAGAGCGGTTGGGGCAGCGGCAAATATTGAGATTGTAAATCCAATCTATTTTGTTTCTTGTTCTGTGGAAATGCCTAAAATACCTGCAGGTTCCTTTGCCGTTTTTGATGTACAGCCGCAGAGGGACTCTAGATATCAAATATTGGGCGCAGCCGAAGAGTACTACGTTCCTCGTATTACCAACCAGTTTTTATTAGATATTCACGAATGCATCCGAGAATGTAATGGTACCATGGTCCATAAGCGTAAACGCCACAATAAAAGATGGCTTCACCCGAGATATGAGGTTTTGGTCAAGCGCCTTTCTGGGGAAAAAGATGTGATTTCTGTTGAGCCGGATACATCCGCAGCTAGAGTTACCGAAAGTTGTCTTGCTGTGATTTCGATGCCGTTTACTTCCACAGCGTTATGGGGGAAGGAATTGGGCAAACCGTCCGTCTATTATGATCCTTTTGGCGTTGTACAGAAAGATGACCGCGCTGCGCATGGAGTAAAAGTTTTGTGCGGGAAAAACGAACTGCGAGAATGGTTATTCAGCACGAAGTCCTCATGGTAAATAAAGAAAAACAAATTAAAAACGCTTTGATATATACGGTGCCCAAGGTGATCACCGGTTTCCTGCCGGTTATCACGCTGCCTATTTTTACGCGTATCCTAACAATAAATGATTACGGAGTCTTCGCCTTAGCTGAAATTTACGCAATATTCATATCAGGGGTTGTCAATTTCGGTTTAACTGCGAGTTATGAGCGTAATTTTTTTCAATATACCGATAAAGAAAAATCCGCCGAGCTTCTTTATTCAACCTTGGTTTTTGTTCTGACGGTTTTTTCGGTAGCAGTTGCGGTCACTTATGTTTTCAAAGCGCCGATAGCCAGGATACTAATCGGTTCGGCGGAGCATAGTAACCTTCTATTTTGGGTATTTCTATCCAGGACTGTAATGAGCTTTAAACAGTATTTTCTCATCTATTTTAAGAACACAGAACGAGCCAAGGATTTTGTCGTATATACACTGGATGAAACATTACTAGGAGTAGTAGCCTCCCTATTTTTTGTTGTGTATCTAAAATCAGGTATCATTGGTTTAGCTTGGGGGCAATTCTTAGCAAGCGCGATCATTTTATCAGTCTTGATCGGAAAGTTTATAAAAGTCATGCCTCCATGTTTCGGATGGGAAGTTCTAAAGGATTCTCTTAAGATCAGTCTGCCTCTTACGCCTAGAATTTTTATCGGCGTGGTAAGCACGCAATTTAATAAATATGTCCTTAAACTTCTCAATACGCTCGGAGGCGTCGGGGTATTCAGCATCGCTCAGAGAATAGCAAGCGCATCTTTTGTTTTTATGACGGCATTTCAGAATGTCTTTAACCCTCATATTTATAAGAAAATGTTTAACGCCGGACCCTCCGCAGGTAAGGAGATAGGCAAATATCTGACGCCCTTTGTCTATTTCTCCGTTTTTATCTGTTTGGTTATTTCGCTATTCTCGGAAGAAATAGTATTTCTTTTAACAGGGCCTTCGTTTCATTCAGCCGCCCCATTAATCAGTATCCTGTCTATGTATTATGGATTATTATTCTTTGGCAAAATTAATGGCACGCAGCTTATTTATAAGAGAAAAACCCTCATAACTTCGATATTAACGATTATGGATATAGCAGCCGGCATCGCCATAGGCATTGTTCTTATAACAAAATTTGGTGTTATTGGAGCCGCCTGGGCAACGCTTGTCAGCAGCCTTATCACAGGGACTATCACATTTATTATTTCTCAGCGCTATTTCCGTATCGAATGGGAAGCAAAGAAAATTGTAACGATTTTTGGAATATTTTGCGGTTCCAGCTTGCTGGTTTTATTTACGATCAATAGTTATACCTATTATCCGTTACATGTTGTTTTAAAATTGTTTTGCGTTTCCGGTTTTATATTTTTAGGTATGAGGTTGCATATATTAACCAGCAAAAATCTAAAACTTTTATGGGATATAGGGACATTCAAAAAGAGCAAAATTGCTATAAATAATGAATTTGCAGATTAACAGATTAAGAACATCGGCAATATTGATGCTTGAGCGGCTGAGTGGTATATTGATGACTTCGGTGACAATCATTAGGAGATAGAATGAAAACATCTTTCAATAGAGCTTTTATTCCTGCCAAGGCGATTCAATATATAAAGGAAGCCTTCGCCTGCGGGAAGATGGCAGGAGATCATGGTTTTACCAAAAAATGTAATAAGTGGATAGAGAAGCGAGTTAAAAGAAAAAAGGCCCTTTTGACCACATCATGTACACATGCGCTCGAAATCGCAGCGCTTTTGATAAATGTTAAGCCCGGGGATGAAATCATCATGCCTTCTTATACTTTTTCGTCAACCGCCAATGCTTTTATACTAAGAGGCGCCAGGATAGTATTTGTAGATATCAGGCCGGATACCATGAATATAGACGAAAAGCTTATCGAACAGGCGATCACCTCAAGAACAAAGGCGATAGTTCCCGTTCATTACGCAGGCGTTGGATGCGAGATGGATGACATAATCTCCCTGAAGAACAAATACGGCCTTTTTGTTATCGAAGATGCCGCACAAGGTTTTATGTCAAAGTTTAATATGAAGATGCTTGGCACCTTGGGGGATATAGGTTGTTATAGTTTCCATGAAACAAAGAATTATCAATGCGGCGAAGGAGGTGCCATAGTACTGGATAATTCGAGTTTAATTAAAGCTGCCGAAATAATAAGAGAAAAGGGAACAAACCGTTCTCAGTTTTTCAGGGGAGAAGTGGATAAATATAGTTGGCAGAGTGTTGGGTCATCATATCTGCCCAGTGACATAAATGCCGCACTGCTTTACTCGCAACTTGAAACGGCAGACCAGATAAATGAGAATCGGCTGCAGAGGTGGAATTTCTATTATCGCAATTTCGAAAATCTGGAGAAAAAAGGATATATTGAGCTGCCTAAAATACCAGCCAAGTGCAAGCATAATGCACACATGTTTTATATAAAGGCAAAAAATCTTCACGAAAGGACAAAATTGATCAAATATTTGAAGAAGAAAGGCATCGATGCTTTTTTTCATTATGTTCCGCTGCATAGTAGTGTTGCAGGTGTTAAGTATGGTAAGTTCTGTGGTCAAGATAGATTTACAACAAAAGAGAGTGAAAGAATAATACGCTTGCCTATGTATTATGATATCCCGCTTGTAAAGATGGAGCACGTTTATAAAACAGTCAGAAAATATTTTATTGATAAAAAACGATGAGTAATCTAACGCAATATGGTTTTTATGATTATTTAAAATCCGAGTTTCCTTCGCAGATAATTGTGGAAAATACGGAATGCTGTAATTACGCTTGTTCTCATTGTCCGCACCATGCTTTTGAAAAATCCGATAAATATGGCGGTAGGAGTCTGAGCTTGGAGCTGCATAAAAAACTTGTAGATGAGATAGCCTCTGATGGTGCCGGATATTGTAGATATATAAGATATGCAGCTCTCGGCGAAACATTGCTGCAATCAGACCTTATCAAGATGGTTGCTTATGCTGGAAAACACAGCGGAGTTCAGTTGAATGTTACGACTAACGGGTTGCTGCTTTCGGAACAAAAAGCACAAAGATTGCTTGATGCAGGCGTTGATACGTTTGATATAAGCATAGACGCCTATTATGAAGAGACGTACCGGAAGATAAGGCTGAAAGGCGATATGGATAAAGTTCGCGCTAATTGTCTCAGGCTTATTAAAATGATAAAAAATGGGAAATATAATTCCAAAACGGTAGTTAGTTTCGTTGAGCAGCCGCTTAATATGAATGAAAAAGATAAATTTAAAGAATTCTGGGAAAACGCCGGGGCTGATTTTGTAGTTATAAGACCTATGCATTCCGCAAGCGGAAGCATGAAAGAAACCGCTCAAAAAATGAGAAGAGATGCTCCAAAAAGAACCCCTTGCGCGTATCCGTGGGAGAGACTAGTTTTAACTGCTAAAGGCTTCCTTAGTTATTGCCCGGCCGAATGGGAATATAAGGCGTGTATTGCCGATTTTAGATCTTCAACGATAAAAAAAGTGTGGCAGGGGACAAAGATGCGTGCTCTGAGAAAAGCTCATTTAAACGGTGATTTTTCGAAATATCCTTTTTGCGGACAATGCCCAGATTGGTCATTAACGGTCTGGCCCGAACAGGGGAAGAATTACGCAAAGATGATGAAAGATATTATGAGGTGACGGTCTAATAGTATGCAATATTCGCGGTATGACAGGGTTATTATCTGCGGGGGCGGAGTATAAAGAATATGGGAGTTACTCAGTGAGGATAGGCTTAATTCAGTCAAATTTTATACCATGGAGAGGCTACTTCGATTTTATTGATGATGTGGATCTGTTTATTTATTATGATGATTTGCAATTTAGTAAGGGGGGCCTGAGAAATAGGAATAGGATTAAGACAGATAAAGGATTGTCATGGGTTACTGTGCCTATTTTGCATAAAAGCCTCAATCAACTAATTAGCGAAACTTATATAGATTATTCAAGGGAATGGATACAAAAGATAACGGGTCAACTATACAATTATTACGGCCGCGCCCCATATTATAAGACTTACGCTAATGATTTCTCTGCCATATTGAATAGCAACTGTAAGAGTATTTCAGAGCTCAATATCAAAGTTAATGACTGGCTAATGTATATATTGGGGATAAAAACAAAGATCAAAATGTCGCACGAGTACAATTCTGCCGGTACGAAGACCGACCGTATTTTGGATATACTAAAGAAAGCGGGGGCTCATACATATTTATCAGGACCTTCAGCCAAAAACTATTTGGAAGAAGACAAATTTGCCAGATCGGGGATAGCCTTGGAGTACAAAAATTATGAATACAAGGAATACAAACAACTATTTGGTAAATTTGAGCCCCATGTGACCATACTTGATATGATTTTTAATGTTGGAGCAGAAAAGAGAGAGTATTGGAAAAGCAATAAACCAAACGAAGGGGTGGTGTGATGGATAATAATCGGTTATTTTCTATCGTCGTGCCTGTATATCAGAATGCGGATAATTTGAATGATACTATTCCTGCCCTACTAAGTCTCCAGAAAAAAATAAAAGGGTATGATCTAGAGTTGATATTTGTCGATGATGGATCGACAGATGGTTCGTATGATATTTTACGTAAGTTTCATGAAATACATTGTGATAAGATTTTGATTATAAAATTAACGAAAAATTTTGGCCAAAATTCTGCAATTTATGCCGGCTTGCATGCAGCGCAGGGAGATGCAATAGGTATAATATCAGCCGATTTACAGGATCCTCCCGAATTATTTATAGATATGTTAGAAAGATGGAAATGCGGTACGAAGTTGATTATTGGAGAAAGGAAGGGGAGGGGAGAAAACATCGGGAAGAATGTTTTTTCCAGGCTGTACTGGAAGTTGGTGAAAAATTACGCTGTTAAAGATTTTCCAGTTGGCGGTTTTGACTTCTGTGTTATTGATAAACAAATAGCTAAAGAAGTAAGATTGATAAATGAAAAAAACTCGCATATATTCGTTTTGATGTTCTCATTGGGCTACCCTTACGAAATACTCCTATATGATAGAAAGAAAAGAATCTCAGGAAAATCGCAATATACTATTTCAAAAAAGATCAAAATGTTTGTTGACACTTTTGTGGCGTTTTCTGATATGCCGATAAGGGCTATTTCATATTTTGGATTTTTTGTTTCATTAGTGAGCTTTATTTTTGCCGTATATTTTATTGCGATTAAAGTCATTAAGGGCACCGTCTATACCGGCTGGACTAGTTTGGCAGTATTGATATCAATATTCGGAGGACTGATATTATTAACTCTAGGGATTCTTGGCGAGTACCTTTGGCGATTGCTTGATGAGACCAGAAAAAGACCTCAATATGTTGTAGAAAGTATACTGCGCCGTAGAAAAGAGGAATAAGATGATAGTCTGTCCGCGGTGCAAGGCATACATGCTCAGTAAAGAAAATGGCGAATGTATATGTAAAACTTGCGGGTACAAAACTTTAATTGAAAATGGAATTGTGTTTTTTCATCCAGAAGAGAAAAATTCAAACAAAGACATGAAAGAATGCATTCTTGATGATGTGGCAAAGTTTGAAGAAAAGCATTTTTGGATGTCGGCAAGGAGATTATATCTGGAGATGATTTTTAATAAGTTTGTAAAGCCAGAAGAAGCCATATTGGAGATAGGCGCAGGTACCGGTTATGTTGCTAAATATTTAATTAACCATGGATATCGGAATTATGTGATCGGGGATATACATGAAAGAGGTCTCGAACTATCCGGGGAATATGCGTTCTTGCATAAATATCAATTTAATGTTGTAAAGACTGTTTTTATTGAACATTTTGATATTGTGGGCATGTTCGATGTGCTAGAGCACATAAGTGATGATGACTTAGTTGTAAAAAATATCAATAAGATGTTAAAAAAAGGAGGCCGAGTTATAGTAACTGTGCCGGCTCATAAATGGCTGTGGAGCAAACAAGATGCTATAGCCTCTCATAAAAAGCGGTATGAAATTAAGGAATTAAAAGAGTTATTTTTAAAGAACGGTTTTAATATCTTAAAGATCAGCGGTTTTTTCTTTTCTCTCATTCCATTTATGTACCTACGGAAGATCTTTAATCGTGATGATGGGGAAATAAGGGCAAGAGACTACACGAACAGATTTAAAATCGATAGTATCCTTAATGCGTTTATGGATATATTGCTAAACATTGAAATGAGTTTATTTAAAAATTATTCCAGTCCTTATGGCGGAAGCATGATCATAGTAGCAGAAAAATCAAGTGATTAAAAGACGGATGGAGTTACGTTATTAAAAACAAACAGATAAGTCGGCTGTTGTGGGCGCTGGTTCTTTTGGCCGGTGTATGGTACCTTTTTCTCTCCTGCCGCTACCGTATGCCGTTAGGAGATGATGGAGTGATTTGTATGTGGCCGGCCGGTTTTTGGATCGCGCATTCTTCCTGGCCTGGTTTACTTAAGGTTCTATTCTCAAGTTTTCTTATGGAGGACCATATTCTTCCGCTTCATTATCTATTCGGTTATTTTTGCTACCTTTTTCCATATGATCCTGCTATAGTCGTTCATTTTTTCGTGAAGTTTCAGTTTATCCTTATGGCAGCTCTAGCTACATGGTGTGTTAAAGAGCTTTGGAATGACTCCCGCCGAACTCTCGTTTTTTTAACATTTTTTTTGATGAATCTGGGAATGACCTGGCGAAATATGGTTTTCCCTGTCGGTTTTAATATATCGGCTATTTTTACCTTGCTCGCTTTTATATTTTTCATAAAGTTTCTGCAATCCCGCGCTAGTAAGTTCCGGTGGGGTTATATATCTTTTTTGTTTATTTCAACTATGTCGGCCGAAACGGCATTTTTTGGATTCCCTATTTTTGTTGTGTTCGTGATAGGTCATTTTTGGTGGGACGAAGGGGTTTTACTGAGAAGGACATGGGGGGTGTTGGTTCATTTTGCCACAATAGCCCTGGCTCTACTGCCTTATATGATCATTCACTACATGATATTCGGATCGTTATTACCCCAAAGCCGTTTGGTTATGTGCAGCATTAAAATAGGGGTTATCAGGTATTATAGCTGGCTTATTTTCTCGACGTTATCGGGATGGCTGTTTGGTTTTCCCGATTTCTTGCAAAGATCCCTTATTAACGGGATGCATTGGTACAAAGCCGTTACGGGGTTTACTTCGGGAATTCCTGCATGGCTGGTAATCGCCGGTTTTGCGGGGGTATCTTTCATTATCGGTTTTGTGCTCCGTTATATTATCAGGAATCGTTTTTTGACACGTCAGGGTGCATGCTTGTTTATTGCTTTTTTGCTTCAAATGGCAATGATCCTGATAGCGGCACGATATGAAGATGGTTTATGGATTTTGCCCGGGATTATTCTTTGGATGGTGATCACGGATATAATCTGTTCTAAGTTTCAGTCTATGGCCGGAGGTGATAAAAGCCGTTACGGCAGAATGGTTAATATAGCAGTGATCATTGTAATCGCTTTTCTTTTTATACGCAATGTTGTGGTTGATCCTTTTTTCAAGGCACAAGTACAATATGGTAATGTTTATGCGGCTACAACAGCGGCTTATGAAGCTATCGGTGAGCCCGCTGAAAATATTGCGCTGATTCATTTACCCGGAGGAGGCAACATGGCTCATCCAGTTGCATTCTGGATCGGAGCACAGATCTCCTATCGGAAGCCCGGTTTATGGTTTTATGAGGATCGTTTTGTTCTTTATCCGAAGAGGATGTTAATGGCTACGTATCCGAACCTAAAAGATGAGCCTTTTTCTGTTTGGAGGCATAGGCTATCCAATATCCCCGTGGGCAGAGAAGCAATTATTTTTCAGGATAAAGGAGTATTCTTCAGAATTTTTACGGATAGGCTTAGCGGGAAGATCATTCGCGCGGTCCCTGTGCGCAGAGGAGAGATGATAAATACTATGGATCTTCATTTGCCGGAGCTGCGGGGATATGCAATAGATAAGGAGGCCTTACGGATAGGGATAGTCCTTGCTGGGAAGCCATCTCAGATTGATAAAATTTTTTATGGAGGCAAACAAATCCCCGATAGTGATATTGTTCATGATGGCGCTAAGCTTTCTTTTAAGACGCGGGATTTTACTCCTGACAGCAGGATCGAGGTTAACGGTCAACAAGTTGACATCCGGCTTATTGAAGTAGAGATCATCGGCAAGGCACGCCTCGTACCTGAGCCTGAGCATTCAGGAAGCGGGTTTCGTATAATTTCACATGCGGATGAGCGTTCGTTCAGCGCAATTTCTTCGGATGGTGCAGTAACGGTTCGTGGAACGGTTTCTCCGGGAGAGAATGTGGTATGGATGCCTTTAGTAGGGAAGGATTTTACAATTAGCTTTAAAAGTATATATCCTGCTCCTGAGCGCCAGCGCCCGGGAGAAGTTTCGGTTTCGCTGGTCGATAGGGGCCTTATGAATGCGGATCTTTACTCGTGATATGGGTACCGGAATGAATGAAAAAAAACATATTTCTGTGATATTGGAAGAGACAAAGAAATACTACACCATAAAGCGTGCCAACACTATAAGAAAAGAAGATATGGTGAGTTTTTTGAAACAAGCCTACGCAGATCAATTCAACGCGGCTGATTACAAAAATGATAGCGATATTTCTGCGAGATGGGATTGGGCCAACGTAAAAAATCCAAATATAGAAAGAGTAGGTTTTCCGGCGTGGGTTTGTAAAAGTAAAGAAAATGAGGAGATAGCCGGCCACCTGGGGGTTATACCCGTTTCTATTAAGATCAAAGATGGAAGTTATAAGGCAGTGTGGGGAAGGGATATGATAACCCCGCCAAAATGGAGAAAAAAGGGAGTAGCGTCATTTTTATTTACTACGGCTATGGAAGAAACCAGGGATAGCGCGGCGCTGTTTTTGCTTGGCGGAGCCAACGACTACGCAGTCGCTATATATAAGAAACTCGGTTTTGTTCATCTCGGATATATACCTTTATACGTCAGGGCGGTTTCATTTAATACTGTTTTGCGAAAATTTATCGGAAATAAATTTCTGCGTGATTTGCTGGAGCTTTTAAGCCGTACAATGATCAATGTTTTCTATATGTTTTTTAAACTTATCAGCCCGACAGGCAGAAAAAGCTTACGCATGATAGAGATAACCGGTTTCGATAGCACCTTTGATGTGCTATGGAGTAAGGTGTCACCCCTGTTCCCTATAATAGTCAGCAGAGATAGTAAGAGTCTTACCTGGCGCTTCATAGAACAGCCTTATTGGAATTATAGGATATTTAAGGCAGAAAGCAATGAGAGCGGAGAACTGAAAGGCTACATTGTATTACGTGAGGGGATAAGCCGCGGATTACACATGGGCATAATCTCAGATATTTTTGCGTCTCCACAGGATTCCATTACTATAAGCTCCCTTATACAGTTCGCCGTGAAATATTTCGGAAATAATAAAAATATAGATCTGATCAGGTGCGATATCCTGTGTGAAAGGTTTGAAAGTATTTTAAAGAAATCAGGGTTCATAAAAGTGCGCTCAAAGTCGCACTTTTTAGCCGGCAATATAGATGATAGGCTGGATTCGGCATTTATACTCAACCGGAATAACTGGTTTATTAATTACGCAGATTCCGATTTGGACCTATCGGGACAAAAGCTGAAAAATGGAAAATAAGCCGACGATCTGTAATAGATTAGTTAACTTTGTGTCAGCCGTTCCTCTCGGCGGATTCTATAGCTTTCTAGGTAGCGGCTTATTGAAAAACAAGGTCACGGTATTTACATATCACGATGTTTCGAATGATCCGGGTGAATTCAGCAGAGCTTTTGATCTCAATACCTGTCCGGATGTTTTCGACTATCAGATCAAACTTATATCCGGAGAGTTTAATATGATAAGCCCTTATGACCTTTTAAATAACAATTTGCCGCATAAGGCCGCGTTAATTACTTTTGATGACGGATTTCAAAGTTATTTTAAGAACGCAATACCGATCTTAAAAAAATATAAGATTCCATCGGTAATATTTCTGAATATGGCTCCGATAGAAGGGGCGATGTTTTGGCCCGGCCTTATGTATTATCTCTGGAATAAAGACGGGAACTTTAAAAAATTTGCAGCAAGCCGGTCTCAAAAAAAGATAGAGGACGGAATTTCGTTCTCAAATTACGATAAGGGCATGGTGGCGGAATACCTGAATACGATCGATAAGAACGTAAGCGATAAAGTCTCCGGTTGCGTAGGACGATTTGTTACGAAAGATGAGCTTGCCGAGGCTTCCACGAATCCTCTCGTTTATTACGGCAACCACCTGCTGGATCATGATTTTCCGCTTTCACTGACCGCTGATGAACTGATAAGTTCCTATGTACAAAATCGCGAAAAGATGAAAGGCTACGCCAACTATGTAGATATGTTCTCTTTTCCTTTCGGCCAGCCAGGCACCTGTTTTTTGCGCAATCAGATAGAAGTACTGACCAAAATTGGCGTGAAAAGAGTTTTTAGTTCATCCGGGAAAATGAATAAAGACGCAGGGTCGGTATATTTAGACAGGCTCTCATTGAGTACCGCAGACGATACCAGGACAAAGATATGGCTTAAAATGTTCTATCAGATGATCAGGGGACAGATAATCCATAAAAGCAGGCGATATGAATAAAAAGCGCTTGAAGATCATTCCGAAATATAAGGCGATGTCATTATTGCCGAAGTTAGCCGGCTCTAATAGCACATGCTACTACCTAGATCAGGATTTCGAGTATTTCTTAAAGCTGAAGGACAAGGTTAGTAATGAAGTCGATGTTAAGAATCTGGCAGGATTATTTCAGAAAACATTCGAATATATCAGGGATCCGTTTTTGAAAGAAATAGGGCGGATCAATGAGCAGGAAGATTCTATCGAATGGTGGGGCGGACAGATAGCCTCAAGGAACGTAGTGACGACGCCCTTGCTCTTAAACACAACGTATTTGTTCTGCAGTAGAACTATATTAAACGAAGCAAAAGGCGATCTGGTGCTTATAACGGATAGCCCGGCACTATCGAATTGCATAGCATCTCTCTCTGAAGGGTTTGGATACGAAGTTTCAGACTATAATGGAAGATTAGATAAGGCGTTAAAGGCCATTAAGTTCTTCGCTATCTTTTGGGCAAAAGTCCTATATGTTTCGTATGAAGCCATAAAAATCCATAAGGCGGCTTCCGGACTGCCTAAGCTGAATCAAAAAAAGGGAGATTCCGTAAAAAAGAGGGTCGTGATGAGAAGCTGGGTCACGGCAGGCAATTTTGATAGTTCAAGTAGGTTCAAGGATAGAAATTTCGGTCCGCTATCGGAGTGGCTGACAGACAAGGGCTACGAAGTCTGGATACTACCCATGTTCTTCAATACCGGAGTGCCGGCCGGAAAAATATACTCTTTTTTAAAAAACCAGAAGCAGCCTTTTCTGATACCCGAACACTACCTGAGATTTTCAGATTATTTGGGGGCGTTTGGCGCGGCCTGGCGCATGACAAGGAAGCGCCTAAAGGACATAAAGATAAACAATGTGGATGTTACCCCTATATTCAATGAGGCGCTGGAATATAGCGGGTTAATGCGTTCTTCCCTGATGCTTAATCTGTGCGGCCCTATGCTTAAGAGAATGAATGAAGAGGGGTATGAAATAGACGGTTTTTATTATCCATTTGAAAATAATGTCCCTGAGAAACAGTTTATTCTATATTGCCGTAAGTACTTCCCGCATAAAGCGATAGTGGGATTTCAGCATACGACTTTTTTCCAAAATCAGCTGGGATGTAATTTGGCGCCGAATGAGAAACGGTATCATCCATTGCCGGATAAAATTATTTGCAGCGGGCCCGTTTATCTTGATCTGTATAAAAAGGCAGGACTCCCCGATGAAATTCTCGAATACGGGCCTAATCTGAGGCACAAGAATGTTTACGGTAATGCGGAAATAGGTTATAATGGTCACGGTATCATGTTGCCTTTGACTTTCAGCCTGGATCTTGCCTTTGAGCTGATCTACAAAGTAAAGAAGGCGCTGAAAGACGACAACAGGACAAAAATATATATAAGAAGCCATCCGCTGCTGCCAAGGGAAAAACTCATAGCCTTTTTGAGGGATATAGGCATAAAGAGTTATGAATTTGCGGACAGCGGCATATTCCAGGAATGGTTTCCGAAGATACATGTTGTTATTTCGGCGGGCGGGTCTATAACGGTTTTAGAAGCGGTTGCTGCGGGCGTGCCGGTAATACGAATGGTTCCAGACAGCACATTTTTTTTAGATCCTTTTGTTTGGCCGGAATATCCACTGACCCCAGCTGTAACATCCGAAGATATCGGAAGGCAGATTTTACTGATAGACGATATTCTTCAAAAAGATAAGAAAGCTTTTCAGGTCATAGCGCAAGAAGTTACAAGGCAATATTTTACCAAGCCAACAAACGAAAACATGAAAGTATTTCTATAAGTTTCGGGGAATGATTTTGTTATAAAAGAAAAACAAAAAAAAAGGGGGGGGGTAATGCACCGCGGTAAAAAGAATAAGGTATTAGGTGTAATTCCAGCAAGGATGGGTTCAAGCCGGTTTCCCGGGAAACCCATAAAACTTATTCGCGGTAAACCAATGATATGGCATGTTTGGCAGCGCTGTTTACTAAGCGACGTGCTGGATGAGGTGGTCATCGCTACTTGTGATAATCAGATCCGTGAAGTTGCGGAGGGTTTTGGGGCCAAAGTCGTAATGACCTCTGACAAACATTCCAGATCAAATGACCGCGTAGCTGAAGCGGCTCAAAAAATACCTTGTGATATCGTGCTTAACATACAGGGGGATGAGCCCCTGGTAAACCCTCAGCTTATTAACGATGTTGTGCTGGAATTTAACAAAAAAGATTATGTGCAATGTGTAAATCCGGTCTCTGTCATAAAAACAGAAGAAGAGCGGCAGTCTCCGCATACGGTCAAAGTTGTGAGCGATCTCGAGGGGAGGGTTTTATATTTTTCGCGATACCCCATCCCTTCCGCGCTTATAAATCAAAGGAAGACTCCTGCATATAGGCAGGTTCCTATTCTTGGATTTAGAAGAGATTTTTGTATAAAACTTTCTAAATTGCCGGAAGGTCCGTTGGAATTACAGG
>Ga0247841_10001272_pt1 | contig 58449 bp, 68 predicted proteins | sample LaCruzMarch2015__2_FD_192410 | JGI IMG/M metagenome (GOLD analysis project Ga0247841, IMG submission 192410) | Freshwater microbial communities from meromictic Lake La Cruz, Castile-La Mancha, Spain - LaCruzMarch2015_18m | ecosystem: Environmental > Aquatic > Freshwater > Lake | place: Spain... | reverse complement strand
GGTCGCCGGACGCTATTAGTTATTCAAAGGTCTATGCGCCGAAAGTCAAAATCAGCTCAAAAAAGCAAATCCCGGAGGAGAGGCCGGACGAAACTGGTGAAGATGAAGATATTAAACGTGATTGAGAGGGGGGGGGAAGGTTGTGGAGAGTATCAACTATGTAAAGAGGGGGGCGGTTTATTCAAGTCTTACAAAATTGAGGGCGGAATTGCCGGAGGATCATTGTGTGGTGGTTGTTCCTCACAATGGTAATGGTTCTTGCGTAGCTTACGATGATTCAAAGGATTCCGTTAGAGATGCAGACTATCTGCGTAAGAATTTAGCAGGCGCAATGCGGATGCACAGTTCTTGCGCCATCATTGGTCATAATACTAAGAAGGCCAAATGGGTTGAAATGAACTCCGAGGGAAGAGTTAAGTGCTCTTTCTGCAACGGAGTCACGAGCAGAATAGCATTTTTTAACTACGATGGAAATTGCACTCGTGTTAAAAGAAAAAAATGTCCCTATTGCTTGGCCGAAATGATTGGTTAAGCGATGGGCAAAAATCAAGCGGAAAGCCTAAAAATTTTCCGCTCTTTTTATTCTTGCTAAAAATTTTTGTTTTAGCTATACTGTGGATATATGAATTATAACACTCAAATTATTGGACAAGCCGCTATTATGGCGGCCGCTGCCGCCCGAATTGGTTGCGAGTGTTATTATTTTTAGAGAATTAAGCGGATAAAAAATACACCACTCACAACCGATAAAAGTGAGTGGTTTTTGAATAAAAAAATATGAAAAAAATTACCGGCCCGTCATTTTTTATCGGCCAAACCGGCAATGGCTTAATCTCTTTTGGCTCAGGCCAGCCGGATTTGCCGCCGCCTAAGCAAATTTATAAAATTTTATCATCGCATAATAGCTATAAATATGGCTTGGTGCAGGGGCAAATATATTTGCGCCAAGCTTTGGCTAAGCAATATCCTGGTTCAACGGCTGATAATTTTGTAATTACCAATGGCGCTTCCGAAGCTTTGGATTTATCTTTGCGGGCGCTGTATGTTAAAGGCGGTAAAATTTTGTTGCCGCGGCCGTATTATTATTCATATCCGCATAATGTTGTTTTAGCCGGAATGAAGCCGGTATATTATGATTTGGAAAACGGCAAAATAAATTTTAAAAAATTTAAAAAACAGATTGTCGGTTGCCGCGCCGTACTGATTAATTCTCCAAGTAATCCAACCGGTACGGTGCAGGATTTGGCGACCTTAAAACAAGTTGAAAAACTGGCGCGCCAGTTGAATATTTATATAATTTCCGATGAAGTATATAAAGACCTGATTTATGAACGGAATAATTATTTAATTAAAGGCAGCAATGTTTTAACGCTTAATTCTTTTTCTAAAACTTACGGCATGTGCGGTTACCGCATAGGCTATGTTTACGCGCGCGAGCAATGGCTAGTTGATAAAATAGTGGAGATTAAAACCCACGCTTCAATGAATACCAATATTTTGGGCCAAGAAATGGCTCTTGAAGCAACCAAGGTAAACGGCGGCACCATCGAGAAGCAAAGGCAAATATGGGAAGGGCGCCGCGATTATATTTATCAAGGCTTAAAAGATTTAGGGTTTGACCTTTGGAAGCCGGAAGGCGCGTTTTATGTTTTTCCCAAAATGAAAAACCCCAATAAGGTGGTAAATGATTTGTATTATAAATATAAAGTAGTAGTTTATGACGGCGCTTGGTTCGGCGACCCCGGCCGCGTGCGTTTTTCTTACGCGCTGGATTTGGCTAAAATTGAAGAAGGTTTAAGCAGATTGGGAAAGTATTTAAAGCGAGAATATAGGTGCAATTGATTTTTCTTGATTTTTTAAAAGCATATGCTATTATATTATTATATGAATCAAGCCACGAACAAAAGCTTATTGTTGGGTTTATTGTTGTTACTACCTTATCGGGTGGCTTGTTCGCGTATGCCGTAAATAGTTTATAGTAAGATTGCATAGCGTAGCCACCCAAAACGGGTGGTTTTTTTGTATTTTGTTCTTTTGGAAATAAGATTAAGAGGAGGTTTTATGAAGGAAAAAATAATAAGGCTGGACATTTTAAACGGTGAAGAAACATGCGTTTGCGGAAATCCTATGGGTAAGGGGGAGGGGCGATGTTTCCGTTGTAAGTCAAACGCGCTTACAAACAAAATAAATAAGCGTTTATTAAAAACCCCAGAAGAGGCCATCAAAGGCATGGCGAGGGATCCAAGCGTGAACTTTATAGGCAATCGATAAGCCCTAAAATCGCGGAGAGGAAAGATTTTATCAATCCTCTCCTTTTTTTATTTTTTCTTGCTTTTTTCCATATATTTGCTATAATTATCCACAGGTAGTGTAATTGCTATTTTTATAACTATGATTAAGACAATACAAAAAACAGCTTTATCTTCTAGTTTCTATTGGTTCTTCTTTACCCGGAGAGCGGTTTTTTGTGGTGTTTTAACTAGTTGATCACAAGTTAGAACTCACTAGGGAAAATGAACCGGCTCTCCGAAAGGGGAGCCGGTTTTATTTATTGTTCATTTAAAAAATTGTTGCTCTGGCCGGAGGATAAAAGTGATTTTATTTTACGGTCAGAGCAACAAAAAATAATATTTTTTTAAGGAGGGTCATTATGGCTCAAAAAAATGTGTTAGATGGATTAAAAATTTTAAAGGTAAGCGGAGTAACTTTAAAGGAAGTTGGAAAAATAATTAGCAGACAGGGGGTGATCGGCGATAAAGAGATGGAAAGAATATTTTCGACAGAAGATAATGGGGTATTAATTCAGCTCAGACCAACCGATAGAGATGCGGATAGCGCCTTTCCACTGTTGGTGAAAGTTTATGGGGATCAAGTTCGGGAATTGACCGTTGAAGAACGCAGGAATTGAATGGGGGGGGTAATTATGGAGCACGGAATAATTGAGGTGGATTTAAAAAAAGCCAGTGTCGGTCCGGAAGCAATCAGGCTAATTGATGGCGTGAGTGGAGTGGAAAGAATAGACGAAGGCTTGTTCCGCGTTAATGTGGCCGGAGATATAGCCGCAATAAGGGAAGAGGTGATAAAATTGGGCGGAAAATCAGTTTGGCTTTGTTAATTAGGAGGAATTATTGATGGCAGACGAGAGCGATTTTAAGAAAGTTGAGCCAGTGCGGGAGAAAGAGAAAAAAATAAGGCTGGACATATTGTATAACATGTCGCAAGGCGCGGTTGCTGGTGAGCGAAAAGATTTTACATCGTTCGCCGATGTTGGGCGCAAATAAGCGCCGATGGCGAATATCTAAAAGCCGCGGCTGTTGTTTTAAAAAACAATAGCCACGGCTTCTTTTTTTGGTAAGTTTTGATAATTTGCTTTAATGTAATATAATATATAGTAGCGGGCTGTGGTATAACGGTATTACGCATGCATGGGGTGCATGTAACCCGGGTTCAATTCCCGGCAGCCCGACAGATTGAATAGGCGGGCGTGGCGCGAATATATAAAGTATCAATTTATTTAATGGAATAAATATAATTCATGGAAAATAATTGGCATTTAAAATCGGAAATTGAGATTTTGAAACAACTGCAATCTGACGGCAAAGGCTTAAGTTTTGAAGAAGCCGGCCGGAGATTAAGCCAGTATGGTAAAAACAAGCTTTTGGAAGCTAAAACTGACAGTCTGGCGATTATTTTTTTGCGCCAGTCTCAAAGCCCTTTAATTTATATTTTGTTTATTGCCGCTTTGGTAATTTTTGCCATGAACGAAATTGTCGACGGCTCTATTATTTTAGCCGTGTTGCTTTTTAACGCCATTATTGGCACCATCCAGGAGGGCAAGGCGCAAAATACATTGTCGGCGCTTAAAAAATTTGTGGAAACTAAGGCCACGGTTTTACGCCAAGGCTTGGAGATGATTGTTTCTGACGGCGAAATCGTGCCCGGAGACATAATAATTTTACAAGAGGGAGAAAAAGTACCGGCAGACGCGCGCGTTATTTCATCGCATAATTTGAATCTTGACGAATCAATGCTGACCGGCGAATCAGAATCAGTTCATAAAATAGAAGAAGTTATTAAAAAAACCGATTCACTTGCGCCGGAAATAAAAAACATGGTTTTTAAAGGTACTTATATTTTATCAGGCAACGGTAAGGCAATTGTGGTGGGTACCGGTTTAAATACCGTCATCGGCAAAATTGCCAAAGAAATTAAAGCCATTGATTCGGAGATGCCTTTTAAAGTTAATATTCGCTATTTGTCTCGTTTAATTATTATAGCGGTTGGAAGCATTAGCTCTTTATTGTTTTTAGCCGGCATAATTTTAGGGAATTCGGTGGTAGAGATGTTTACCACAGTAGTTTCTCTGTCGGTTTCTATAATTCCCGAAGGCTTGCCGATTGTAATGACGCTGGTTTTAGCTGGTGGTGTTTGGAATATGAGCAAGAAGAATGTTTTAGTAAAAAAACTTCAAGCCGTAGAGGCTTTAGGCCAAGCCCGGGTTATCGCGGTAGATAAGACAGGAACGATCACTAATAATGAAATGGTGGTGCAGAAAATTTATTTAGCCGGTAAGTTTTTTGAGGTTAGCGGCTCGGGTTATGAACCTAAAGGCGAAATCAGATTTGAAGAAAAGGCAGTTTGTTTGCCCAACCATCCCGAGTTATTGTTGGCCGGTCGGATTGCCGTCTTTTGTTCTAACGCGCGAGTAATGTATAATGAGAATAGCGGACAATGGAATGTATCCGGGGATCCGACCGAAGCGGCCATGGGTATTTTTGGCAAAAAACTCGGATTTAATAAAAGTGAGTTGGAAAATGAATCACCGCTCGTGGTTGATTTGCCTTTTGACTATAAGCTTAAATATCATGCCACGGTGCATCGTTTTGAAAGTAAAAATTTTTTGGCCATAGCCGGCGCTCCGGAAGAAATTTTAAAACTCTGCCAAAAAATTAGGCGCGGAGGCAAAAGCTTGGTTTTAACGGAAGAAGAAAAGATTCAGCTGGAATCAGTATTTTTAGAGATGTCAAAGGGCGGCATGCGGGTGGTGGCGCTGGCGGCCGATTATGAGGCAGGAGATGTTTTAAAAGCTGAAGAAATTAATAATTTAACCTTCGTCGGATTTTTGGGCATGAGAGATTCGCTTCGCCTAGAAGTCGTCGAGGCCGTTAAAAAGATTATTTTAACCAATATCCGCGTGGTTATGATAACCGGCGACCATAAAAATACGGCGCTGGCGATCGCTAAAGAAGCGGGCATTTACCGTTCCGGGGGCATTGTTTTAACCGGCCAAGAAATAGACCGGCTGTCCGATAAAATGCTTAAAGAAAAAATTTCGGCTTGTTCGGTTTTCGCCAGAGTTACGCCCGACCATAAATTAAGGATTATACAAGCCTATAAAGCGCGCGGAGAAATTATAGCCATGACCGGAGACGGGGTTAATGACGCACCCTCGCTAGTAGCCGCTGATTTAGGCATTGCCATGGGCAGAATCGGCACTGAAGTGGCCAAAGAGGCTTCCGACATTATTCTTTTAGACGATAATTTAGGCAACATAATCTCCGCGGTCGAAGAGGGGCGTAATATTTATCAGACGATAAAAAGGGTGATTCTTTATCTTTTTTCAACCAGCGTGGGCGAAGTTTTAACGATTGGCGGAGCTTTGGCAATTAGTTTTCCTTTGCCGCTGCTGCCGTCGCAAATTATCTGGTTGAATTTTGTAACCGACGGTTTTCTTGATGTGGCGCTGGCCATGGAACCAAAACAAAAGGGGCTCTTGCGGGGAAAATTTGAACGGCCGAAAAAATGGATAGTTGATAATTTAATGATACAGAGAATATTTTTAATGGCTGTGCCTATGGCCTTAGGCGCTCTTTGGCTTTTTGGTAAATATTTTGAAGCTGATATTAATAAGGCCTGGACAATTTCGTTGACAACTTTAGCCGCTTTCCAATGGTTTAACGCCTGGAATTGCCGCTCTGAAGAAAAATCACTTTTTCAGATGAATCCTTTTAGTAATATGTTTTTAGTCGTCATTACGTTGATTGTAATAATTTTGCATCTTTTAGCGGTTTACCATCCGGCAATGCAAAGAATTCTTCATACCGTGCCGCTAGGGCTATCCGACTGGCTGATTATCGTATCATTAGCGTCTTCCATTATAGCCGTTGAAGAAGTAAGAAAATTTTTTTATCGAAGAAAATTAAATAATTAAAAAACATATGAAAATTTCTAACGAAGCAAAAAGTCAAAAACCGCAATTTTATTTTTTATTGGTTTTGCTTATCGCGACTTCAATTTTGTCATTTTGCGTTTTGCGCCCGTTCGTTTCAGTTTTTATTTTGGCCGTGGTTTTTACGGTTGTCTTTCAGCCTCTTTATCGCAAGATATTAAAGTATTCTTTTAACCATGAGGGATTAGCCGCGCTCGTCACGGCTATTGCCGTTGTGGTTATTATTTTAACGCCGCTGACTTTTTTAGGGATGAGAATTTTAGATGAATTACGCCAACTTTATGTTTCCTTAATAGAAGGTGGCGGTAAAGATAATTTTATTAATGTTTTTAATGGTTTGTCGGAAAATTTTCGCCATTATTTTCTTTTGCCGCCGGCTTTTTCAATTGATTTTGGCCAGTATCTAAAAGAAGGTTTAAGTTGGCTGTTGCAGAATTTAGGCGGTTTATTTTCCAATTTTGCCAGTATCTTAGCCACTTCTTTTATATTTTTAGTTACATTCTATTATTTGCTCAAAGATGGCCATAAGCTTAAACAAGCGATTATTGGTTATAGCCCTTTGGCCGACGTTGATGATGAAATGATTTTAAACAAACTGGAGCTCGCCATTAGCTCGGTCGTTAAGGGAAGTTTTACTCTGGCGTTTTTGCAAGGGTTTTTAACCACCATCGGCTTTACAATTTTTGGTGTGCCTAACGCGATTCTTTGGGGCGCGGCTGCGTGTATCGCGGCCTTAGTCCCAAGTTTAGGCACCTCTTTGGTTTTCGTTCCGGCGATTATTTTAATGTTTGTTAGCGGGCATATATTTTCCGCGGTTGGTTTGCTGCTTTGGGGGGCGTTAGCCGTCGGGCTCATAGATAATTTTTTAGGCCCGAAACTTATCGGCCGTGGTATGAAATTGCACCCGCTCTTAACTCTTTTTTCGGTTTTCGGCGGCTTAATTTTCTTCGGTCCTATCGGCTTTATTTTAGGTCCGATTATTTTAAATCTCCTTTTTGCCTTACTGCATATTTATTTTTATATCACGAATGGCGGCAAGGGAGCGGTCAAATAAATAGAGTACAGATTAAAAAATCCGCCCCGTATTCTAGGGGGCGGATTTTTATGTAAGAAGTTTATTTTTTCTTTTTCGCCAGAGTTTTAATGCATTTGGCGCAAACATTCAGTTTTTTTCCGTCAATCTTTTTAATTTGCAGATTGATATATTGCCTTTTAATGGTTTTGATATTGGAATGGGACCTAGAGGCGTCTTTAGTTGAACCTCGTCCGCAAACATCGCATTTTTTTGCCATACAAATTATTGTTTTATTATTTATGGGTTGATATTATCACTTTTTGAAACAAAAAGCAAGATGTGGTAAGATAGAAGTAATTTTCAAATCTCAATTTTCAATTTTCAAACAATTTTCAATATAATAATTTTTAATTAAAAATTAAGAAATTAAAGCATTGTTTAGAAATTAGAAATTGAAAATTAGAAATTGATTTATATGTCTATGATATTTGCTTTAATTATAATTTTGTTTTCCGCCATCATTCATGAATACATGCATGGCTGGATGGCGGATCAGCAGGGCGATACGACGGCGCGCGATGCCGGCCGGCTGACCTTAAATCCGGTTGCCCATATTGATGTCTGGGGTTCGATTTTAATGCCGGCTCTAATTTTTATCGGTACGGGCGGCAGCTTGGTTTTTGGCTACGCCAAACCCGTGCCCTTTAATCCTTATAATCTTCGCGACCAGAAATACGGCATAGCCAAAGTGGCTTTGGCCGGGCCGCTGGCCAATTTAATAACCGCTTTATTCTTCGGTTTATTTTTAAGATTTGTGCCCGGCCTGAATATGGTGATGATTTCATTTTTAGCCGCCATTGTGCAAATTAATTTAGTATTGATGATATTTAATCTTTTGCCCATACCGCCTTTGGACGGTTCAAAAGTGATACTGCCATTTTTGCCTTACGAGTGGCAGATAAAATTATTAAAATTAGAGCAATTTGGCTTTGCCTTTGTTTTACTTTTTGTTTTTTTCGGCTTCTCTTTAATTATACCGGTGATTAATTTTTTGTTTAGGCTGATAGTTGGGATGTAGAAATAATAGATTTCTCCAACACCCTTTGTTAAATAGGGCCATTTTAACTCTTGACCGTTTTTATTTCTTGTGTTAAATTGGTATAAGTTATAAATAATCTATATCCCGCATGCACGGGTTTGTTTTTTTACCGTTTATTTATGCCAACATTCAATCAGTTAGTCCGCAAGGGCAGAAAGACATCTAAAATTAAATCAAAATCGCCGGCGTTGCAGTCAACGCTGGATACTTTGCATAGAAAAAGAACGGAATTATCCAAAGGAGCTCCTTTTAAGCGAGGAGTTTGTTTAAAGGTAACTACAACTACGCCCAAAAAACCTAACTCGGCCTTAAGAAAAATTGCTCGCGTACGCTTATCAAACGGCATGGAAGTGACCGCCTATATTCCGGGCATTGGCCATAATCTGCAGGAGCATTCAATAGTTTTATTAAAGGGCGGTAAAACCAAAGATTTACCGGGTGTTAGATATAAAATAATTCGCGGTGTTTACGATACTCAAGGAGTTGAAGGCCGAAGGCAGAGCCGCAGCTGCTATGGGGCTAAAAGACCTAAGGGATAATTAACCAATTAATTAACATTATGAGAGGAAAACCAATTACCAAAAGAAAAATTCAAGCAGACGCTAAATATAACGATACTGATATCGCTAAGTTCACTAATTATATAATGGAACGCGGCAAAAAAACCGTAGCGCAAAAAATTGTCTATACTTGTTTGGATATTATTAAAGAAACTTCTAAACAAGACCCCAGGCATGTTTTTAATAAAGCTTTAAAGCAGGTTAGCCCGCTATTGGAAATTCGCGGCCGCCGCATTGGCGGCGCCAACTATCAGATTCCGTTTCAGGTTAGGGGTGAGCGCCGTTTTAATTTAGGCTGCCGTTGGATTATCAACGCGGCTCGTGTCAGAAAAGGCAAGCCCATGGCGGAAAAATTAGCTATTGAAATTCTTGATGCTTCCAAAGGTGAAGGCGCGGCTGTTAAAAAGAGGGCCGAAGTGCACAGAATGGCTGAAGCTAATAAAGCGTTTGCGCACTTTGCAAGATAATTGCAATAATTTTCAATTGAAAAATTGAGAAATTAAATTATTGTTTAGAAATTAGAAATTAGAAATTTTTTCATTATGCCCAGAGAATATAGTTTGGAAAAAACCAGGAATATTGGTATTATCGCCCATATTGACGCCGGCAAAACTACGGTTAGCGAGCGGATTCTTTTTTATACCGGCAAAAAGCATAAAATCGGCGAAGTGCACGAAGGCGCGGCCGAAATGGATTGGATGGAGCAGGAACGCGAACGCGGCATTACTATCACGTCCGCGGCTACGACTTGCTTTTGGAAAGATTGCCGCATTAACTTAATTGATACTCCCGGGCATGTTGATTTTACGGCCGAAGTGGAACGCTCTCTGCGCGTGCTTGACGGCGGCGTGGTGGTATTTGACGGCGTGGCCGGAGTAGAACCGCAATCAGAAACCGTCTGGCATCAGGCGGATAAATACAGCGTGCCCCGCATTGCTTTTATTAATAAAATGGATAGAACGGGTGCGAATTTTTATGCTGACTTAAATTCAATTTATACAAGATTGACTAAACATGCTCACCCAATTCAATTGCCAATCGGCGCTGAAGATAAATTTTTGGGCATTATAGATTTATTTGAAAAAAAGGCGAGATTTTTTATGGATGAGCTTGGTACCAAATGGGAAGATCGAGAGATCCCTGACGACATGAAAGCCAAAGCTGAAGAATATCGGGCAAAATTAGTTGAAGCTATAGCTGATAATGATGAAACTTTAATGAATAAATATTTGGCCGGCGAAGAAATCGCGGTTTTAGATTTAAAAAAAGTTTTACGCCAAGCCGTTAATAATAATAAGATTGTGCCGGTTCTTTGCGGCAGCGCTTTAAAAAATAAAGGCGTGCAGTCTTTGCTTGATGCGGTGGTTGATTATTTGCCCTCGCCTTTAGAAGTTCCGGCAATTACCGGTTTTGATCCTGATGATAAAGAAAAAAATATAGAAGTTAAGCCGTCTGACACTGAACCTTTCGCGGCTTTAGCTTTTAAAATTGCCACTGATCCATATGTCGGCAAGCTTTGTTTTATTAGAGTCTATAGCGGAGTTTTACAATCAGGCTCCTACGTTTTAAATACTACTACCGGCAACCGTGAAAGAATTGGCCGCATTGTTAGAATGCATGCTAATCATCGTGAAGAAGTGCAGGAAGTATATGCCGGAGAAATCGCGGCCGCTATCGGCTTAAAAGGCACGACCACGGGTAATACTTTATGCGATGAAAGCCGGCCGTTGGTTTTAGAGTCTATTACTTTTCCTGAACCGGTTATTCATATTGCCATTGAGCCGAAGACTAAAGCTGACCAAGAAAAAATGGGTATGGCTTTAGCGAAATTAGCTGAAGAAGACCCGACTTTTAGAGTTAGAAGCGATGAAGAAACCATGCAAACTATTATCGGCGGCATGGGAGAACTGCATTTGGATATTATTGTTGACAGAATGAAGCGCGAATTTAAAGTTGAAGCTAATGTAGGCAAGCCGCAAGTAGCTTATCGTGAAACCATTAAGGCATCAGCCGAAGCCGAAGGAAAATATATTAAGCAATCTGGCGGGCGCGGCCAATACGGCCATTGCTGGCTTAGGGTTGAACCGAATGAAAGCGGTAAAGGTTTTGAATTTCTTGATGAAACTAAGGGCGGATCAATTCCACGCGAATATATACCAGCGATTGAAAAAGGCGTTAAAGAAGCTTTGGATAAAGGTGTTTTGGCCGGTTATTCTATAGTTGATATTAAGGTGGCTGTGCTTGACGGCTCTTATCATGAGGTCGATTCTTCGGAAGCGGCTTTTAAAATCGCCGGTTCCATGGCTTTCCAAGAAGCTTGCCGGAAAGCCTCGCCGATTATTTTAGAACCGATTATGAAAGTTGAAGCGGTCACGCCCGAAGATTTTATGGGTGAAGTTATTGGCGACCTTAATTCAAAAAGAGCGCAGATTGAAGAAATGGGAGACCGCGCTAATATAAAGTTTATTAAAGCTAAAGTGCCGTTATCGGAAATGTTCGGTTATGCGACCCAGCTAAGATCAATGACCCAAGGACGGGCCAGTTATTCAATGGAATTTTTTCATTATAGTGAAGTGCCGAGAAATGTGGCGGAAGAAATTATCAGCGGCAAACAGAAATAATATTTTACGGCTCGCAACCTATAATTCGCAACTCACTTTTGAGTTATGATTTATAGGCTGCGAGTTATAATAAATAGTTGACAATTTGCATATTAGAAAATATAATTAAGATATTCTTAATAATTTTCAACAGCCCTTATGCAAGACCAATTGCAAAAAGCGATTAATTTAGCAAAAAAAACCGGCGACAAATTGATTGTTTTTGATAGTTCAAAGCCGGAAAATGTTTTTGTTGTATTATCCTTAAAAGATTATGAAAATTTGGTTTTAGGTAAGAGTGAAGTCAGGGGCTTGACAGAAGATGAGTTACTTGATAAAATAAATCGCGATATTGCAATCTGGAAAAGCGACCAAGGAGAAGCAGAAAATTTTGAGGCTATTCCGGATTATTTTAGAGAATTACCAGTCAAAGAAGAAAGTTTTGAAAAAGCAATGAAAAAGGCCGGTAATAGCTGGTCAATTCCTTCAAGGAGAAAAATTAATGCCGAAGAAATAATTGAGGAAGACCGGCAGTATTTAGAAGAATTGGCATTTTAATATATAATATAATAATAAAGACGGCTGGGAGCCCGGCCTTATTTAAATAATAAGGGCAAATAACTCCGAGAATCTCGGAGGCCGTTAAGGAAACATAAATATGGCAGAAAAATTTGAACGCACAAAACCCCACGTTAATGTGGGAACAATCGGCCATGTTGACCATGGCAAAACAACCCTGACTGCGGCTATGCTCAGCGTGCTTAAAAGCAAAGGTTTTAAATCATCTGATAAAAATGTTGATCAGATTGACGCGGCTCCGGAAGAAAAGGCTCGTGGCATTACTATTGCTACTTGCCATGTTGAGTATGAAACTGAAAAAAGACATTATGCCCATGTTGATTGTCCCGGGCACGCCGACTATGTTAAAAACATGATTACGGGCGCGGCTCAGATGGACGGAGCTATACTCGTGGTAGCGGCTACTGACGGTCCTATGCCCCAAACCAGAGAACACATTGTACTCGCCAGACAAGTTGGCGTGCCTTATATAATTGTTTTCTTAAATAAATGCGACATGGTTGAAGACAAGGAATTAATTGATTTAGTTGAAGAAGAAATCCGTGATTTATTAAAGAAATATGAATTCCCGGGCGATACTACTCCGATTATCAGGGGCTCGGCTTTAAAGGCTTTAGAAAATCCTAGCGGTGAATATGGCCAGGCGATTATGGATTTGACCAAAGCTTTGGATGAATATATTCCTGAGCCGAAACGCGATATTGATAAGCCATTTTTAATGCCAATTGAAGATATTTTCTCAATTGAAGGACGCGGCACCGTAGTTACCGGCAGAATTGACAGAGGCATAATTAAAGTAAATGAAGAAGTTGAAATAGTCGGTTTGCGCGATACGCAAAAAACCGTAGTTACCGGTGTGGAGATGTTTAATAAATCTTTAGACCAAGGACAGGCCGGAGATAATGCCGGGTTACTCTTAAGAGGTACTAAAAAAGATGAAGTGGAAAGAGGACAAGTTTTAGCCAAACCGGGCACGGTTACTCCTCATACTGAATTTGAAGGCGAAGTCTTTATTCTAACCAAAGAAGAAGGCGGCAGACATAAGCCATTTTTTAAAGGTTATAAGCCCCAATTTTATATCCGCACTACCGATGTTACCGGCGAAGTTGAATTGCCTGAAGGCACCGAAATGGTTATGCCCGGCGATACGGTAAATTTGAAAGTTAAATTGATTACTCCGGTTGCTTTGGAGGAAAAACAGAGATTCGCTATTCGCGAAGGCGGCAGAACCGTCGGCGCCGGCGTAGTTACTAAGATTATTAAGTAAGCATTTAGTCCCGCTCATAATTATGGGCGGGACTATAATGTATATTTGATACATTAATGTTCGCAACATTTAAATTTTAAAATTTAAGAAACATGACCGAAGCTAAAGATAAAAAGAAGGTGAGCGCGACAGAGGCTAAATCAGAAACAAAAGCCAATGAAGATTCTAGGCAAAGAATCCGTATTAAGATTAAAGCTTTTGACCACAAGATTATTGACCAGTCGACCAAGAATATCATAGATACCGCTGAGAGGACCGGGGCTCAGATTTATGGTCCCATACCCTTGCCAACGGAAAAGAAAAAGTATACGGTTAATAGCTCAACCTTTGTCCATAAAGATTCACGGGATCAGTATGAAATTAGAATTCATAAAAGATTGGTGGATATTATTGATCCGACGGCTAAAACCATAGAATCTTTGACTAATCTTGGCCTGCCGGCCGGAGTGGATGTGGAAATTAAGATGTAGTCCTTCGCTAAAACTGCGGACTATAAATATAATTTGTAAGTAGTTTATTTTATATATTTATATCAATAATTATTTAGACAACTCCTAAAAAGGAAAGTGTTTGAATAAAAATTGATATAGCGAGGAGATCAACAAAATAGCAGCAACATAAGTCCTGAAATAGGATATATTGTAAAATTATAAGCAATTATGATTAAGGCTGGTTTGTTGAAAAACCGGTTTTTTATTATTTTTAAAGCATTTATGAAATTTATTATAGGTAAAAAAATTGAAATGACTCAGGTTTGGCAGGGCGAAAAAGCAGTAGCCGTGACCAAGATTCAAGCTGGTCCATGCCCGGTAGTGCAGTTAAAAACTGTTGCTCAGGACGGTTATACGGCGGTTCAACTTGGGTTTGGTGAAAAGAAAGAAAAAAATATTAGAAAACCGCAGCTTGGCCATTTTAAAAAAGCTAAAATTTTATCTAAAGACGGAAAAAATAATTTAAGGCATTTGTGTGAATTCAGAGATGAAATTAAAAACTTAAAAGTTGGTGATATGGTAGACGTTAGTACTTTTGAAGTCGGCGACAAAATCAAAGCAGTCGGCACTTCAAAAGGCAAAGGTTTTCAAGGCGTTGTTAGGCGCCACCATTTTCATGGCCACAACAAAACTCATGGCACAAAAGACCAGGTTAGAACCGGCGGATCAATCGGCGCCGGCGGCCCGCAGCATGTTTTTAAAGGTTTAAGAATGCCTGGAAGAATGGGTAATGCCAGATCAACTACCAGTAATTTAAAAATTGTTCAAATAGACCAAGAAAATAATATTTTATATATTAGCGGAGCTGTTCCGGGCGCGAGAAACGGTTTAATTTTGATTTCGGGAGAAGGAGAGCTGAAAATTGTACAGCCGATTGTGAAAAAAGTGGAGGTGATTGAAGAGGTAAAGCCGGTTGTGGAAACTACGCCTGAAGTGAAAAAAGAAGAAGCGCCGGTAGTTGAAAATATAAAAAGTTAATCAATATGTCAATTAAGATAAAAGTTTATAATCAAAATGCTGAACCGACCGGGGAAATGCAACTTAGCCCTAAGGTTTTTGGCATGAAAGTAAATCAGGATTTAGTGCATCAGGCAGTAGTGACCCAGATGGCCAACGAGAGACAGGTTATCGCCCATACTAAAGATAGAAGCGAAGTCAGGGGCGGCGGCAGAAAACCGTGGCGCCAAAAAGGCACCGGCCGGGCGCGCCATGGTTCAAGCCGATCACCGATTTGGATTGGCGGCGGCGTAACTTTTGGCCCGAGAAACGACAGAAATTTTAAAAAGAGAATTAATAAAAAAATGAAACAAAACGCCATGCTAATGGTTCTATCCGATAAAGCCACGGGCGATAATTTCATAATTTTAGATAAACTGGAAGCAGCTGAATTCAAGACTAAAGTGTTTAATAAAATTATTAGCGGTTTTGAAAGTAAAATTTTAAAGCCGAAGAAAGAGGTCAAAGCTGACGCTAAAAAGAAAGCCGCGAAGCGAAGTTTTCTAATAATTGTTGATAAGGGCGATGAAAAACTAAGCTGTTCGGTCAGAAATTTAGTCGGCATTAAATTAATAAACACGGATAATATTAATATAGTGGATTTATTGAAATATAAGAATTTAATTTTAAATAAAGCGGCGGTTGAGAAATTAACCGAGAGATACGGCAAATAATACTATGGGTTTATTTAATAAAAAAACTGAAGAGAAAAAACAACCGGCGGTTAAGTCCGCTAAGGTTAAAGATGCCAAAAGCTCCGTAAAAACAGAAACGGAAGTTAAGAGTATGAAAGATTTGTATGGTACAGCCGAAGCGGAAAAAGCTAAGCCGGCGGCTAAGGGCGGCCAAAAAAAATCGATTCACGGCTATGCTTATAAGATAATTATGAAACCTTTAGTTACGGAAAAAGTGAGCGGTTTAGGCGCTTTGAATAAATATGTTTTTGCCGTAGCTAAAAATGCCAATAAAATTGAAGTAGCAAAAGCAATTAAAGAAATTTACGGCATTAGGCCGGTTGGTGTAAATGTAATTAGAATGATTGGCAAAAAGGCGCGTTACGGACGAATTAGCGGACGAAGAAAAGATTGGAAAAAAGCCATAGTAACTTTACCTAAAGGTGAAACGATTAAAATTTACGAAGGCGTATAACCTTTGAAAACTTTTTTAGAAAAAGTTTTCAATACTTTCAAAAAATATAACGTATCGAGTAAAAATTTAATAGCGAGTAAAACTCTACGGCCATTGAATTTTTACTCGATACAATAAATATGGGAATAAAAAAAGTAAAACCTACATCACCAGGCAGAAGATCGGCGACCTTCGATGACTTTTTAGATATTACTAAAACCGAACCCGAGAAGAGCTTGATTGTTATAAAAAAAGGCCAGGCCGGCAGAAATAACCAGGGTAAAATTACGGTTAGGCATCAGGGCGGCGGCGTTAAAAGATATATTCGCCAAATTGATTTTAAGAGGGATAAATTTGATATACCGGGTAAAATTATGTCTATTGAATATGACCCTAACCGCGGCGCCCGCATTGGCTTGGTAAATTATAAAGACGGGGCAAAAAGATATATTATTATGCCCCTAGGCCTTAAGGTCGGCGATGAAATAGTAAGTTCAAAAAATCAAATTGAAATAAAAACCGGCAATGCTATGCCAATTAAATTTATTTTACCGGGCATAGAAGTTTATAATATAGAATTAGAACCGGGCCGAGGCGCTAAAATCGCCCGCAGCGCCGGTAATTTGGTTTTTGTCATGGGCATTGAAGGCAACTACGCGCAGATTAAAATGCCTTCGGGAGAAATTAGATTGGTTAATAAAGATTGCCTTTGCACTGTTGGGCAGGTTTCGAATCCCGACAGAAGGCATATTACCATAGGCCGGGCAGGACGACAGAGATTATTAGGCATTAGACCAACGGTTAGGGGTACGGCCATGAATCCTGTTGATCATCCGCATGGCGGCGGTGAAGGCAAGCAGTCTATTGGTTTAAAGCATCCGAAGACTAAATGGGGCAAACCGGCACTGGGAGTAAAGACGAGGAAAAATAAAAAAAGATCGAATAGATTAATTGTTAAAAGAAGAAAAAAATAATATATACTATATGTCTAGATCACTTAAAAAGGGACCATATATAAACGAAAGATTGTTAAAAAAGATAAAGGCCTTGCGCCCGGGCGATAAGACCATAATTAAAGTTTGGGACAGGTCTTGTACAATTACGCCGGAGATGGTAGGTTTTACCATCGGCGTGCATAATGGTAAGCTGCATATTCCGGTATTAGTAGTGGAAAATATGGTTGGACATAAGCTAGGAGAGTTTTCTCCGACCAGAAAATTTGTCAGCCATGGCGGTAAGATGGCTAAAGATCAAGCTAAGGCCGCTCCGGCCGCTAAAACAGGAAAATAAATATAATTATATAATTTAGAATTTATTTATAATATGGAAGTTAAAGCTAAAACAAAATTTATTAGGATGTCTCCGTCTAAAATACGCCTGGTAGCCAACCTTATTCAAAAAATGCCGGTTGAAAAAGCTTTGAACCAATTGCGGTTTATTAATAAGTTAGCAAGCGGTCCGGTGGCCAAATTAATTAAGTCGGCTATGGCTAACGCTGAACATAATTTTGAATTGCAGAAAGATAATTTATTTATAAAAACATTAACGGTTGATCAGGGCCCGACTTTAAAACGTTCAATGCCTCGGGCACATGGCAGAGCCACGCCGATTAGAAAAAGAACCAGTCATATTAATTTAGTTTTAGGTGAAATTAAGCCCTCGGGCGTTGTAAAAGCCAAAAAACAAGAAATTGCCGCGCCAATGAAATTAGAAGCGCAGCCTAAAAAAGAGGCGGTAGTTAAGTTAAAGGAATCGGTTAAAGAAGAAATTGTTGAACCTAAAGATGATGGCACAAAAGAAAAAGGCAAAGTTATAGTTGACCCAAGAATGGAAGGCCGGGGCGGACATGCCAAGGTTGAGGGCAGTAAAGGCTTTACTACTAAAATATTTAGACGCAAAAGCGGCTAACTAATTGTTAAAAGTTATATGGGACACAAAGTAAATCCAAAAGTTATCAGACTAAATATTACCAGGACTTGGCCGTCCAAGTGGTTTAGTACTGGTAAAAATATGATTAAATGTTTAGAGCAGGACGTCAGATTAAGAAAATTTTTGTTTGATGAATTGCGCGAGGCCGGGTTGGACCGAGTTGAAATAGAAAGAAGCGGCCATAAGGTTACTATCGGAGTATTTACGGCTAAACCGGGTATTATTATCGGCCGCGGCGGCAGCGGAGCCGGAGATTTAAAAAAGAAATTACATGATAAATTTTTAAAGAATTTTAGATTAGCTGATATAAATTTAAATATTACGGAATTTGACAGGCCGAATTTGAGCAGTATGATTATCGCTCAAGCCATGGCGATTGATATTGAAAAAAGAATGCCGTTTAGAAGAGTTATGAAGCAAGCGATTAATAAGGTGGAGCGGGCCGGCGCCTTAGGCGTTAAAGTTGTTGTTAGCGGACGGCTTAACGGTTCAGAAATTGCCCGTACGGAAATGCTGACTTCAGGTAAAGTTCCGTTGCATACTTTAAGGGCTGATATTGATTTTGCTAAAACTACGGCTAGAACCACTTATGGAGCTATCGGTATAAAATTTTGGATATATAAGGGGGATATTTTTAAAAAAGAAGAAGCTGGCAAAGGCGAAATTGTAGGGGAGAAAAAATAATATGTTGATGCCAAAGAAAACAAAATGGAGAAAAATGCATAAACGCAGAAGGGGCGGGAAAGCTTCCCGCATGGTTAGCGTAAGTTTTGGAGATTACGGCTTAAAGAGTTTGGAAGCCTGCTGGGTTTCTTCAAGGCAAATTGAAGCGACTAGGAAAGTTTTAACCAAATATATTAAAAAGGGTGGAAAAATTTGGATTAGAATTTTTCCCGACAAATCGGTAACGGCCAAAGGCGGAGAAATTCCTATGGGTAAAGGCAAGGGCGCGGTTGACCATTATGTCGCCATAGTTAAGCCAGGCATGGTAATGTTTGAAATGGCCGGTGTTAGCGAAACTATAGCTAAAGAAGCTATGAAAAAGGCTGCTTATAAGCTACCGGTTAAGTGCAAGTGCGTAACTAGATTATAATTTAAAAACAGTTAAAACATTATAAATATGGAGTTTAAAGAATTAAAAAGTAAAACCGAAAAAGAACTAAGGCAATTTTTAGGAGAATCTCGCGATAAACTAAGGGATTTACGTTTTAAAGATGCAAATAAACAATTAAAAAATGTTAGAGAGATTAGAGAGATAAAAAAAATAATTGCCAGAATTTTAACATTATTAAGCAAAAAAAATTAATTATATGGCGGATATTAAGCAAGACAATTCTAAAAAAGAAATCATCAAACGAAAGTTTATTGGCGTGGTGGTGAGCGACAAAATGGATAAAACCACAGTAGTTTCGGTTGAATCGGTAAAAGTGCACCCATTATATAAAAAAAGATACAAGATTAATAAAAAGTATAAAGTGCATGACGAAAAAAATTTGTATAAAATTGGAGATAAAGTGCAGTTTACGGAATGCCGCCCGCTAAGCAAAGATAAAAGATGGCGGATGATATATTAATAAATAACTAGTTTTTATTTTATGATACAAGTACAGACAATATTAAAAGTTGCGGATAATAGCGGCGCCAAAAGAGTTATGTGCATTAGAGTGCTTGGCGGCTATAAAAAACGCTATGCCCGAGTCGGAGAAATAATTACCGCGGCGGTTAAAGAAGCCACGCCCCATGCCGCCATTAAAAAAGGTGATGTGGTGCATGCCGTAATAGTCAGAACTAAAAAAGAAGTCAGGCGTTCAAGCGGCGTTTATGTTCGTTTTGATGAAAATGCTTGTGTTATTATAGATAAAGAAAAAAAAGAGCCTAAAGGCACAAGAATTTTTGGACCGGTGGCGCGCGAATTGAAACAATTGGGATTTATGAAAATTGCTTCACTGGCGCCGGAAGTATTATAAATTATAAAGTTATGAAAATAAAAAAAGGTGATAAAGTAAAAATTTTAGCAGGAAAAGACAAAGGTAAAATTGGTAAAGTTTTGCAGGTTTTTCAATCGGCCAATCGGGCCTCGATTGAAGGCTTGAATCTTTTAGTTAAGCATATGCGCCCGAGAAAGCAGGGAGAAAAAGGGCAAAGGATAGAATTTCCGGCACCGATTAATTTATCAAATGTTATTTTAGTTTGTTCAAAATGCGATAGGCCGACCAGAGTCGCTTATAAATATTTAGAAGTGACAAAAAATGATATTAAACAAAAAAAGAAAGTTAGAATTTGTAAAAAATGTAAACAAGTAATAGATTAATCAAATATGAATTTAAAGGAAAAATACAAAAAAGAAATAGCGCCAAAAATGACCGATAAATTCGGTTATAAGAATGTCATGGCTGTGCCGCGCTTGGTTAAGGTGGTAATTAATTCCGGTGTAGGCAGAAATGCTAAAGATAAAAATTTTATAGATAGCGTAATCAGCAGCCTAGAGAGGATTAGCGGGCAGAAGCCCATGGCGACTAAAGCTAAGCAGTCAATTTCCGCTTTTAAAACCAGAAAAGGCATGATTATCGGCGTAGCCGTAACTTTACGCGGAAAAAGGATGTTTGATTTTACGGAGAAATTGGTTAATATAACTTTTCCCAGAATCAGGGATTTTAGAGGTATTAGCGCCGAGCAAGTGGATAATCGCGGTAATTTAGCGGTAGGTTTTAAAGAACATATTGCTTTTCCTGAAATTAAAGCCGATGAAGTGGATAATATTCATGGACTTCAGGTTTGTCTTTCCACGACCGCTAAAACTTATGAAGAAGGTTTGGAATTATTTAAATTAATGGGTTTTCCGTTTAAAGCGGAATAATATTTTTATGGCAAGAACAGCATTAATCGCAAAGTCAAAGAAGAAACCAAAATATTCCACCAGAATTGTCAGGCGCTGTTGGCGCTGTGGCCGTAATCACGGTTTTATGAGAGATTTTGGTATTTGCCGCATTTGTTTCAGAGAATTAGCTAGTAATACCGACATACCGGGAGTAACTAAATCCTCGTGGTAATTTATATATTTTAATTATTATTTTAATATGACGGATCCAATAGCAGACATGCTCACAAGAATAAGAAACGCTCAAGCCGTAAATATTCAAACGGTTGTTTTGCCTATGAGTAAAATTAAACATGGCATAGCCAAAATATTAGAGACTCAAGGCTGGGTTGAAAAAGTTGAAATTATTAAAACCAAAGGAGCAAAGAATTCAAGCTCAATTTTTAATGAAATTAAGATTGATTTAAAATATAAAAATGGCCGGCCGGCAATCACTTCTTTAAAAAAAATAAGTACGCCGGGCCGCAGAGTTTATGCCAATAAAAGCGAATTGCCAAGGGTTTTAAATAATTTAGGTATAGCGATTATTTCCACGCCGCGCGGTCTAATGACTAACAAAGAAGCTAAAAAGCAAGGCATTGGCGGAGAGGTAATTTGCGAAATATACTAACGACTTTTAACGCTAGATTTTTTACTAAAATATTATGTCAAGACTAGGAAAACTACCAATCGAATTGCCGGCCGGAACTCAAGTTAAACTTGAGAAGGGTTTTATGATTGTTAAGGGGCCGAAAGGCGAGCTTAAAACAAAAATTCATGAAATTATAAAAACAGAAATAACCGATAAAGAAATTAAATTATCTATTGACGATCAGACTGTCGGAAAAAATAAAGCTTTATGGGGGCTGTTCAGAAGCTTAATCAAAAATATGGTGGTTGGAGTTAATGAGGCCTATACTAAGAAATTGGAAATTAACGGCGTTGGCTATAAAGCGGCTGTTAGCGGTGATAAATTAACTTTAAATGTCGGCTATTCCCATCCGGTAATTTATAATTTGCCAACCGGCATAAAGGCTGAAGTCCAAGCCAATGTTATTATTATTAACGGCATTGATAAGCAGTTGGTCGGCGAAGTGTCGGCTCAAATTAGAAAGATTAGAAAGCCAGAGCCTTATAAAGGCAAGGGTATTAAATACAGCGATGAAATATTAAGACGCAAGGCCGGTAAAACTGCCGGTAAGGCTGAAAAATAAACATCAATACTTGGCCTAAATTTATAAAATTTTCTACTGCGGAACTCGCTTGAGATTACTCAAGCTCAAACAGTCCTCGCACGAAAATTTTACAAATTTAGCCCAAGTAATATTATCAATAAAAAGTGTATGGATATTAATAAAATTAAACAAAATAAAAGGCTTAGGCGTAAAGGCAGAGTTAGGGCAAAAGTTAATGGCACGGCCGCTTGCCCAAGATTAAGCGTTTTTAGATCCAATCGCGGGATTTACGCTCAAATCATAAATGACGAGATTGGCAAGACTTTAGTTGCTGTTGGCGCCGGAGAAACAAAGATGAAAGACAAGAAAATTGCCGTAAGTTTAGAATTGGGGAAGTTGATTGCCGCTAAAGCCATAGCTAAGGGCATCAGCCAGGTTGTGTTTGACCGCAATGGTTATAAATATCATGGCCGGGTGAAGTCTTTAGCTGAAGGCGCTCGCGAAGGCGGACTGCAGTTTTAATTAAAGAAATATTATAAGTATGGAAGAAATAAAAAAACAACCAGAAACCACAGATAATCAAATAGCGCCGGCAACGGAAGCTAAAGTTAATAATGCCACGCCTGCTCCTACTCCTACGCCTGCTCCTGCTCCTACTCCTACGGTTGAAAGTAGAAACAGCGGTGGTTTTTCCGATAGAAAAAGAAATTTTAAAGGCAAACGAAGCTCCGGCCGTGGCAGAGATAGCGGTATACCTGAAGAATTTGAGCAAAAAATGATTGACATTGCCCGCGTTACCCGCGTTATGGCCGGAGGCAAAAGAATGCGCTTTAGGGCTTGTGTGGCTATTGGCAATAAAAAAGGCCGAGTTGCTATCGGTTTAGCTAAAGGTGCGGATGTTACCGGCGCCGTGACTAAAGCCGTTAATAAAGCCAAAAAAGATTTTATTGATATACCGATTGTTAATGAAACCATTCCTCATGAAATTTTTCAGAAATTAGGCGCGGCTAAAATTTTATTTAAACCATCTAAAAAGGGCAGAGGCATTATCGCTGGCGGCGCAGTTAGAGTCCTGCTTGAACTTTCTGGCATAAAAAATGTTACCTGTAAAATATTAGGCACCGGCAATAAAGTTAATAACGTAAAATGTACGATTGAAGCTTTAAAAAATTTGAAAAAACCGTACAAGCAAGAGAACAAGAAAGAAAATAAGTATAACCATATTCAAGAGAAGAATTTAAAATAAATATATGTCTTTATCGTTGCATACAATTAAGCCGGCTCGCGGCTCGGCCAGAAAGAAAAAGAGAATCGGCAGAGGTAATGCCTCCGGCCATGGTTCTTATAGTACTCGCGGGCAAAAAGGCCAAAGATCAAGAAGCGGCGGCAGAAATAAATTGAAAAGATTAGGTTTTAAACAAATATTAGCCGCTACGCCCAAAAACAGAGGCTTTAAATCAAGCAAGCCTAAAAATCAAGTTGTTAATCTTAAAGATTTAAACGACAATTTTTCCGCTGGCGCTAAAATTAACGCAGCTAGCCTTTTAAAGGCCGGTTTGGTCGGGACAGTTCAGGAAAAAATAAAAATTTTAGGCCAAGGCCAATTAACTTTGAAAAATTTGGAATTTGAAGGCGTCAAGTTAAGCGGTAGCGCTAAATTGCAGATTGAAAAAATGGGTGGAAAGATGATATAATTGAATATAGTAAATATAAATTATGTACGACAAGCTAACACAAATTTGGAAAGCGCACGATTTGCGCAATAGCATACTTTTTGTTTTAGGCATGCTGGTTATTTTTCGTTTGGCCGCGCACATTCCGGTTCCCGGAGTTGATACTCAGGCGCTTAAAGATTTTTTTGGCTCCAACCAGATTTTAGGGCTTATGAATATATTCGCCGGCGGCGGTATGGCTAATTTTTCCATCGTTATGATGGGTGTCGGGCCATATATTACTTCATCAATTATTTTTCAGCTTTTAGCTATGATTATTCCGAAGTTGGAAGAGATGAATAAAGAAGAAGCCGGCCGCCAGAAAGTTAATATGTGGACTCGCTGGGCGACCGTGCCTTTAGCCGTGCTTGAAGCTTACGGTATGATTACATTGCTCAGGCGGTCATCGCATTTAATTTTAGGTGATATTAGTCCGTTTAATTTATTTGCCATGATTATAACCGTGGCTGCCGGTACGATTTTTTTAATGTGGCTGGGAGAATTAATAACCGAAAAGAAAGTTGGCAATGGAATTTCTTTATTGATTTTTGCCGGTATCGTTTCCGGGTTATTACAAACCGCTCAGCAAGTAATAGTTACTTTTGATCCGTCAAAGTTGTATATGATTTTAGGATTTTTAGCCATCGCCATAGTAACTATAGTCGGCGTGGTTATAATTAACGAAGGCCAGCGCAATGTGCCGGTGCAATATGCCAGGCAGATTAGAGGCAACCGGATGTTTGGCGGTACCTCGACGCATCTGCCTCTCCGCGTTAATATGGCTGGCGTGATCCCGATTATTTTTGCTATATCGGTAGTAATTTTTCCGCCCATGATTGCTCAATTTTTTATACACGCGCGTACGGCCTTTATAGCTAACGCGGCCGAGTGGACTATCGGGTTTTTTCAAAATCAGCTAGTCTATGCAATTTTATATTTTTTGTTAGTTTTTGCTTTTACATATTTTTATACCGAAGTTATTTTTCACCCGACGCAAATCGCGGAAAATTTACAGAAGCAGGGTGGTTTTATTCCCGGTATTAGGCCGGGGCGCCATACTAGCGAATATTTAGCTAATACTACGCATAAAATTATATTTGTTGGCGCCTTGTTTTTAGGTACTATCGCTATTTTGCCATTAATTTTAAGATATTTTACCGGCATTCAATCTCTGACTATTGGCGGCACTTCTTTGCTTATCGTAGTTTCGGTGGTTATTGAAACCGTTAAGCAAATTGAATCGCAGTTAACTATGAGAGAATACGAAGGTATGTAGTGATTTTATTGGACAATTCACGGCGTTTTTCCTGAGCTGGACATTCAAATTCCCCACGATGATGGGGTTTTTTGTTTGGTTAATTCATGATATAATAAGATTATATTGATATTATAATAAATAATATAGGTCTGTTTTTAATTATTGTTGCCGTCGGTTAAGGATAAAAAAATATGCTTAAAACTATCGCATCTTTGGGAAAAGAAAAATATGAGCGGATTGGCGCCACAAAAGCTAAAGAGATACTAAAGGGGATGGACTATATGACAAGGAGTAAGCTTAAGTCTGAGGCCGTAAATTTAGGCACCGGCAAAGTTTCTGTATTGAATTTTACCAAGCGCATAAGCAAAACTCACGGCTCCACGGCGGCCAGTAAGTTTATCGGCGCGGTTCAAAAGCATTATAATGATGACATTGACCCAAAAATACAGAAAAGATATATGAAAGTTAATATGCAGAGAGATAAATTGCCGGATAGCAGGGAGCGAACCATCCAATACGCCGGCGGCAGCATTGCCAATAAATCAATCAGCCAAGACAATAGAAGAGTTAAGGGGGTTAAGGAGAATCTTAATGTTGGCACGGGCATTAAAACCGGTTTTGCTCAAAATTTTAATAAAACTGAACCGCCCAGTAATTCTGCGCCAAAAATGCCGCCAACCGGAACTAGGCCGATAGGTTTATAAAACTTTTAAATTAATTATGTCTAAAAAAATTATTATTTTTTTCGGTCCGCCGGGGTCGGGTAAGGGCACACAGGCGGAAATGCTCGCGAGGATTACCGATTGGAAAAAGATTTCCACCGGCGATTTATTTCGCGCTGAAATTACGGCCGGAACTAAATTGGGTAAATTAGCGGATAAATATATTAAAAATGGAAAATTAGTGCCGGACAAAGTAACCGTAAGTTTGGTTGAAAAAGGCTTAAAGCAAAAATCTTCCGGTTTTATTTTTGATGGTTTTCCCAGAAATCGGCGCCAGCTAAATGACTTATTGGCTATATTTAAAAAAGCGTTTAAAAAAAACGACCAAGTTTATGCCCTTGAGGTGGCGGTTAGCGATAAAGAGGTAAAACAGCGCTTAAGCCAGCGCCGTATGTGCGCTTGTAGCAAGGTTTATCACCTAGTTTACAATCCGCCGATTAATGACGGAGTTTGTGATATTTGCGGCGGCGAGCTTTTTATCAGAAACGATGATAAGCCAAAAGTTATTGCCCATAGGTTAAAACTTTATCATAGTGAGGGCAAACCCATACTTGACTATTGGCAAAAACAGAGTAAACTTATAAAAATTGACGGCGAGCGGCCTATTAAAAAAATCCATGAAGAAATAATTGAAAAATTAAAAGCGTTGAAGTTAATATGATTACCATTAAAAAGGGCAATGAAATAGAATTGTTGCGCCAGGGCGGTAAAATTTTAGGTCAGATATTAAAACAATTAATAGCTGAAATAAAGCCGGGCGTAACTACGGGCCATTTAGAGCAAATGGCCGATTTTTTAATTAAAAAAGCCGGCGGCAGGCCGTCTTTTAAAGGTTTTAAATCGGACAAAGATGATAAGCCTTATCCTACGGCTCTATGTACTTGCATCAACGATGAAGTGGTGCACGCGCCTTCTTTACCTTCGCGAGAATTAAAATCCGGAGATATTATTAATATTGATGTGGGCATGGAATTTCCTTTTTACCCCCAAGGTTCGTCTGGCAAGCCCGCTAAAAGCGGTTATTATACTGACATGGCGGCTACCGTGGCTGTGGGCAAGATTAACCGGGAAGCGCAAAAATTAATCAGAGTGGCTAAGCAGGCGCTTGCTTTAGGCATAAAACAAATTAGGCCAGGCAATAGTTTAAATAATGTAGGCAAAACGATTGAGCAATATGTTAAGGCTAATAATTTTTCCGTGGTGCGTGACTTAGTCGGCCATGGCGTTGGTTATAGTTTGCACGAAGACCCCCAGATACCTAATTATGATTTAGATTATAGTAAAAAAATAATTTTAAAGCCGGGCATGGTTTTAGCCATTGAACCCATGATTACTGCCGGCGGCTGGCGCGTTAAAGACGGCCCGGATGATTTAACCATTTTAACTGCTGATGGCAGTTTGAGCGCGCAATTTGAACATACGATTTTAGTGACGGAGCAAGGGTATGAAATATTAACTAAATTTGAATAAACCACAGTAGCAAGCCAGGCTTAGAAATAAATATGATTAACAAATTAACAAAAATATATTTAGGAGTTGATTGGGGTGAAAAACGCATTGGTTTGGCGTTGGCCGATAGTGAAACTAAAATTGCCACGCCGTTTAAAACGGTAGAGAATGTTGGCGAGGTGGCGCTGGCCGTAGAAAGCCAACAAGTAGATGTTGTTGTAGTTGGCAAACCGTCGTCAATTACGAATTATCAATTTAAAATTACGAATGAAAATTACAATGATTTTATTGAAAATTTAAAAAATAAAATTGAAATACCAGTTGAGATGGCAGATGAGAGGCTGACGAGCAAGGCGGCGGATGCCTTGTCCGGCAATAAAAAAACTAAAGCTTGCCGAGATGAAATAGCGGCTATGCTGATTTTACAAGGTTATCTAGATAAAATATCTACTTGAAACATTTTAAACTTCGCGGATAACAACAAATTTAACCGCAGATAGGGTTAGTAAAAATTAATGATTTTTTTTGTTGCGGAACTCGCTGGCGCTCAAACAGTCTCTACCCCGTTAAATACGCTTCGCGTCCCGCAGGGATTTAACGGGGCGAGCTTCAAAAAATAATTAATTTTTACTAACCCTTTATTGTAAAAATATGGAAGAAACTTTTAATATTAAAGCTTTGACTTTAAATCGTAAGCCATTTTCCGAAGATGGTTCTAAGGTTACGGTTTATTCTGAAAATTTAGGCAAGCTTGAACTGGTGGCTCGGGGCACAAAAAAAATAAAATCAAAATTAGCCGGCCACTTAGAGCCGATTAGCTTAGTTGAAATTATGGTGGTCCGAGGCAGGCGATATGATTACATTGGCGCCGTGGTTAGTAAAAATTGCTACGCGAATATAAAAAATAACTTTGATAAGATAAAAGCCGCGGGCGAAGCCATAAAAGTTTTTAATTTAATCATTAAGCCCGGCGAGGGCGATCAGGAAATTTTTCCTTTGTTAAAAAATTATTTTGATTTTTTGGATGGCGCGGAGGCTGAGCCGGATTATCATTTATTCGTCCAATTGTTTAGTTTTAAATTATTGGTTAAGTTAGGGCATAAGCCGGAATTATATAATTGCGTTAGCTGCCGCAATAAAATTTTACCGGGCAACATTAAATTTGATTTAGCCAGAGGCGGCTTAATTTGCGCAAAATGCTTTTCTAAAACAGATAAAATAAATCAATTGACAATCAGCGAAAATTCTGTTAAACTTCTAAGATTAGCGGAGAAAGATGATTTTATAAAATTAGTAAAAATTAAAATAGACAAAAAAATAGAGGCAGAAGTAATAAAAATAATTGGGTCTTTTTTAAATTACAATTTTAGCTAAGGAGGCTGCCATGAAAGAAAAGATAGGCAATTACGTGATAATTTATTCTGACGGAACCTCAGCAAATATGGGGATGACTGGAGAGTCCAAGGCAATCGCTAAGGCCAGAGAGAGGGGCATAAAAGACCCTGGTCTGCGATTGGTGGAAATAACAGGCCAAGGCGGATGTGTTATTCGCTGGAAGCGCAGGAGTTTAGGGGAATGGCTAAGAGAGATGTATTGGAAAATATCGGCTTTTCTTTACTTAAAATTCCGTCGGCTGATTGCTATCGGCCAAACCTTCGGATAGCTCGGAGTAAAAGCGAGATTAATGCTCCTCATAAATTTATGTTGGTAAAAAATTGAAGGGAGGTGGTGGCTTTGGGATAAGGAATGCCAGGAGGAGAGAGCATAAGCAGACCAAAAAGAATAAAAAAACAGGGATTGCCATGCTTTCTTCCAGCCCAACCAGCTCGCATTATTCCCAAAGAAGTTCTGAAAGAAGCGAGGGCGGCGGTATGGTGCCTTTCCATAGAAAAAAAGTGGGAAGAATGATAAAAGATGGAAGGGCAAAAATAATTGAAAAAGACAGTTCCGGAAGGAGGGTAAGGTTGCCCACCGGAGAAACTATTTTGGTAAACAGGAAGACGGGAAAAGTAATAAGTTATTTTGGGTATTAACGGAGCCGGATAGACAAATAATCCGGCTCCTTTTTTCTTGCGAAAATTAGTAAAATAAGTTAAAATATAATTACTATTATTAATTATTAATATTAGCTTATATTAGTAAATTATTATGCTTAGAACTCATACTTGCGGAGAGTTAACTAAAAAGGATAAGGGCAAGGTCGTTGAATTGGCTGGCTGGGTACATAGCCGGCGCGACCACGGCGGCTTGATTTTTATTGACTTGCGCGACCGCTATGGTTTAACGCAATTAACTTTTGACCCGAAAATCAGCGAACCGGCTTTAATGGAGGCGGATAAATTGCGCCATGAATGGGTGATTAAAGTAAAAGGCAAAGTCGCGCCCCGCCCGGACGATATGATAAATAAAAAATTAAAAACCGGCGAAATAGAAGTTGAATGTACTGATATAGAAATTTTATCAAAATCAAAAACTCCGCCGTTTGAATTAAACGAGGAAAAAAATGATGAAGCCAACGAAGCCTTGCGTCTAAAATACCGTTTTGTTGATTTAAGAAGGTCGAAATTGCAGGCTATGTTAAAAATTAAAGATGAATTTTTTCAATACATCAGAAAATATTTTAAGGACAGGGATTTTATTGAGGTGCAAACTCCGATTTTAGCAAATTCATCGCCCGAGGGCGCGCGCGATTTTTTAGTGCCGTCGCGCCTTTACCCGGGGAAATTTTACGCTCTGCCCCAGGCCCCGCAGCAATTTAAACAGCTTTTAATGGTCGGCGGATTAGATAAATATTTTCAAATCGCGCCATGCTTTCGCGACGAAGACCCGAGAATGGACCGCCACTACGGCGAATTTTATCAGCTTGATATGGAAATGAGTTTTGTTGAGCAGGAAGATGTCTGGGAGATTATGGAGCCTTTATGGCAGGAAGCGACTAAAAAATTTTCCAAGAAAAAATTAATCGGTTTGGAAAAAGATGGCAGTTTTAAAAAAATTCCTTGGCGCGAGGCTATGAATAAATACGGTACGGACAAGCCTGACTTGCGTTTTGATTTAGAAATTATGCCGATTACCGAGATGGTAAAGGGTTGCGGTTTCAGCGTTTTTAATGATGCGGTAAAGGCCGGTGGAGTAGTCCATACTTTAAAAATTGACGGCGGCGCGAAATTTTCTCGCAAGGAGATTGATGAGATAACCGAAATCGCAAAAGCCAAGGGAGCTAAGGGCTTGGCCTATATTGTTTTAAGAGAAGGAGTTAAACCATCGCTGGAGCCTGATGGTTTTGTAGAAAAAGATTTAAATTTTACAGGTGATGCCGTTTTGCAGTCGCCGATTATTAAATTTTTAGGCGATAAATTATCGCAAGAAATTGTAAAAAAAGTTAAAGCCAAAACAGGCGATATAATATTTTTTGGCGCGGATAATTGGAAAACGGTTTGCTTAAGTTTAGGCGCGGTTAGAAATGAATGCGCGGTTAGGCTTGGGCTTAAAGATAAAAAATCGGCGGCTTGGTGCTGGGTAATTGATTTTCCCATGTATGACTATTCGGAAATTGACGAGGGCAGGATAGATTTTTCCCATAATCCTTTTTCCATGCCGCAAGGCGGCTTAGAAACGCTGGAAAATAAAAAGCCGCTGGAAATTTTAGCTTACCAGTTTGACCTGATATTAAACGGCTATGAAGTTTCTTCCGGCGCTATTAGAAACCATCAACCTGAGATAATGTATAAAGCTTTTGAGATAGCCGGCTACACGCGCGAAGAGGTTGATAAAAAATTTGGCGCCATAATCCGCGCCTTTGAATACGGCGCTCCGCCTCATGGCGGCAACGCTCCTGGCGTTGATCGCATCTTAATGGTGCTGCTTGATCTGGATTCAATCCGCGATATTTATGCTTTCCCTAAAGACGGCAAAGGCAAAGATTTAATGATGGATAGCCCGGCCGAAGTTAATGAAAAACAACTAAGAGAATTAAATATAAAAACTAAGAAAGACTAATATGGAAAAAATTAAATTTGATGAAGCTAACAAAGTATCTCCGGAAATACAGACTGCTAAAGATAAGCTAAATGCGTTACAATTAAAATTTGTCCGAGAGCATAATATAGAGTTACTTTCTAAATTGCAGAATGAATTATTTGTTTTTGCCAAAAAGCTTAGGAAGGCATTTCCTGATTACAAAGAATATAGCGCTTATCATCGTGTTTTGGGAGGAAGCGGTATGGACTCTAAACCTGAATTTTTAGATTTTGAAGGAGAAGATGATGAAGGAAATAGTTATTCGGTAATAAAATTCGTTGATAATTTAGAAAAGAAAATAACCGAAGCTAAATAGAATTTTATGCGGTTATCCAAACTGCAAAAATATATTTTAGAAAAATGCCATAATTTTAAGAGCTCGCTGCCGGCTGATTTTTACGATTTTTATTTAGCTAAACCGGTTGGCAGAAAAAGCGCCAAAAGTAAAAAAATTATTCAAGATACTATTCATAATAGTTTGGATTCGCTCATAGCCGGCGATTTGCTTACGGCTATTGGCAAAAAAACAGCGAAAAAGTGGTTTATTCATAAAGTAAAATTGACTAATCTTGGCAGAAAAATAGCTAATATAATAATTAAAAATCGGCAGAGAAAACTGCCGATTAAATAAATTTATGGAAAAACAACAGAATGCTAAATTCGCGTTTTTTTATATGCTGTCGCTGGTGGCCTTAATTTTTACTTCAATCGCGGCTGGCATGGTAATTTTTCAGATTATTAACAAAAAAGTTATTGACCTCTTAACGTTGGCGCCGGGCGGCTTTAGCCAAGACGCTTTAAAGTTTGCCATCTCGGCCATCATTATTGCCGCGCCGATTTATTTCGTGATGATGTGGCTTATAAATAAAAACATTTTAACCGGCAAACTTGACAAAGAATCAGGCATTAGAAAATGGCTGACTTATTTTATTTTATTGGTTAGCGCCGTTGTTATGATTAGCTGGCTGATTGCTACGATTAACAGTTTTCTAAACGGCGAGTTAACGGTTAAATTTATTTTAAAGTCTTTAACCGCGATTTTAATCTCGGCTCTGATTTTTAGTTTTTACCTTTATGATATCAGGCGCGCCGACATCAGTAAAAATAATAATATTATCAGGGCGTATTTTTACGGTTCCATGGCCATAGTGCTAGCCGCTTTAGTCGCCAGTTTTTTCTTTATTGATTCGCCGTTAAAAGTAAGAGAGCAGAAATTTGACCAGAATATTGTTGATAAATTAAGCCAAGTTGACAGCGCGGTTAACGCTTACTACGGCGAAAACGGAAAATTACCGGAAAATTTAAGCATATTGCTTAACGGCGGTTCAACTTACTATGTTATAGAAAGCGATTTAACCGACCCGGGAACAAATAAATTTTTTGATTATAATGTTAAAGCTAAAGACGCTTACGAATTGTGCGCCACATTTAGGACGGAAAATAAAACCCAGGCTAACGATAAGTCGGTTTATGTGGACACGCGCTGGCTACATGACGCCGGCTATCAATGCTTAAAGCAAAGAATCGCGACTATAGACAAGACTAAGTCGGAGCCTGTTTCCGTGCCGGTTAGATAAGTTGACTTTAACCGTAAAATGCTGTTAAATTTACCCCATGAAATCCCTACGGGATGCGAAGCATATTTCATAGGGTGAATTAAACCCAAGGAGAAATACTTCTTGGGTTTTAATATAAATTGGTCATTACAATTGAATAAGACGATATGAAAGGGAGGTGGTCTGTATGGGAAATATTGTTTCGGTGGGAACAAATCGGCCAGACGTCAAAGTTTGGTTGGACGAAGTCGGTAAAGAAGAAAGGCATATTTACATGGCGATTGCCGGTGGTTTCAAGAACAATAAATTGTCCAAGGCCGAAGCGGAAAGAGTCAGTTTTCAGGAGATGCTGGCTCTGCGGCATCTGGGTTTTGAAATGCCCAAAGGTTTCAAGCCGGAAGTGGCCGAGCAGGAAATCGATGGCGAGATCTACATGGTAGTCAAGTACGTGTTCCAGTGGACGGAGTTAAAAAGGGTCGTGATGGGTTATTCTGGGGGTGGCAAAGCGCCTGTGGGTGAAAAAAGCGCGGTCTGAATGAAGCAGGAGATGCTGGAAAAATCAACGGATTAGTGAAGAGAGTTGAAAAAGATCCCGACAAGAAGTCGGAAGGAAAGAGAGGGTAGAGTATGAGCATATTGTTGAGGAGAAGGTTGGCATTTGCCTGTGATGTATCAAGCGTGAGACTGGGTGATCACCGTTCAAGGGCGGAAGAATTGGTTGCCATGATGAGCGGCGAAGTGGGCTGGGTTAAGCTCAATTCCGCTTTCATTAGTGGAGGCCGTGAGTTGGCGCGACAGGTTACAGAGGCCGGCTCTCATTTGTGGCTGGATCTGAAATGGCACGATATTCCGGCCACCCTGAAAAATTATATTACGGAAGGCGTAAAAGGACCGGTAAACGCGAGCATGTTTAATGTTCATGCTTCTGGCGGGTTCAAGATGATGCGGGCGGTCAAGGATAGGCTGGATGAATTTTTTCCCCTTCCTGGCTCAAGGTGGGCAAGACCGTTGGTCATTGCTATAACGGTGCTGACTAGCCTGGATCAGGAACAATTTGAGCAAATTGGTTATACCGGAACCATTGCCGAGCAGGTTATACGGTTGGCGCGGTTAACCAAAGAGGCCGGGCTGGACGGTGTTGTGGCTTCGCCCCTGGAAGCAAAAATACTTAGACAGGAATTCGGGCCGGATTTTTTTATTGTTACGCCTGGTATTCGTTTTGCCGAAGAGGACAAAGACGGGCAGGCCAGAGTGACCACGCCCAAAGAAGCCATCGCCAATGGCGCCGATATGATCGTCATGGGCACATCCTTGATCAAGGGCGGGTTGGCCGCGGTTGAGCGGGCTTACGCCGAGATTGAAGAAGGGCTCGCGGCTCGGGAGACCTAATAAGCTTGGGACAATAAACAAATAACCGAAAAAATGGAAGGAAGGATATAACATGAAAGAAATTTTGGCAATGAACAAGGCTAGATTGCTGGCACTTAACCCTAACGACTTCGCGTCCAGGTTATTAAGTGCCGAGGAGATTATTTACATTGCCAAAACCTTGGATGCCTTTTGGCTCTATGATTACGCGGCGGCCAAGTCGGGTAGGCCGGGCAAGCACGCGTTACTTAAGTCCGGTTTCCATAGCGATGGCTTCCTGATATCAAAGATTCTCCTTGAGCCGGATAATATCAGGTCACTTATGGCTTTCCAAATGTTTTGGCGTTTGAACAGGCTCAATATTGTTTGGCCTGATTATCTGGCCGGCATACCGGACGGTGCGACCAAGTTGGCTCAAGATCTGGGCGGCATCATGGGCGTACCTACGGCGTTCTTGCAAAAGCTTGACGGGCGTATTACCGTGATGGCGCCATTATTCTCCGGCAGCAAACTGCTCATCGTCGAGGATTTCTGCACTAAGGGCACGGGGTTTAAGGAAACCGTCATTGCGATAACGAGTAAATATAGCGATGTCGAGATTTTGCCGTACGAACTGGTAATTGTGAATCGCGGTGGCCTCAAAGAGATTGTGGTGGATGGGGTCGGTGCTTTTGCCATTATCCCGATTGCCGATTACCAGATTAAAGAGTGGAGTCCTGAACCGGGGATGTGTCCGCTTTGCAAGATGGGTTCGGTCGCCATCAAGCCCAAGGTTAGCGAAGAGAGTTGGAGGGATATTACAACCTCGCAGTTATAAAAAGGAGACAACAATTTTAATCCGGCCCGTTCGTTCACTTTAAGTGAATTGAGGCCGGTTTTTTTTATTAAAAGGAAATGGATTGCGGCTCGGAGGCCGCAATGACAAAATACCGTTTTGCTTAAAAACAATTTTTGCGTTATAATATACACATAAATTTTCAATAAAATATTAATTATTAACTTTATAAATTTATGGCAAAAACAACAAAATTTCCTCAAAAATTAGCAAAATATTTAGAAAAAGCCGGAATTAAGCATAATATTTTGGAACATAAGACTGTGTACACGGCTTATGATACGGCTGTGACTATGGGCAGAAAGTTAAATGAAGTGGTGAAAACTTTGTTAGTGGCGGCTGATAAAGATTATTATTTGGTATTGCTGCCGGCCGACCATAATTTGGATTTTAAAAAACTGGCGCGCGACATCAGTAAAATTGCCGGCAAAAAAGTAAAAACCGTAAAAATCCCGGGCGAGGCGGTTATGGAAAAATTATTGAAAGTTAAAGCCGGCGCCATGAGCGCTTTTGGTGGATTGCATAAATTACCCATAGTTCTCGAGAAAAATTTGTTAAAAACCAAAAAGGCCGTATTCGCTTCTGGCAGTTTTAACCATTCAGTAGAGATAGGGATTAAGGATTTTATTAAATTGGAAAATGCGGCTTTGGGCAGTTTTGGAGTGAAGAAAAAATTAGTTTTAGTGAAGAAAAAATAAAATATGAATTTTAAAATAGATAAATTTGAAGGGCCGCTTGGCTTGCTTTTGCAATTGATTGAAAGGGAAGAAATGGACATTACGCAAATCAGCTTAGCTAAAATCGCGGACCAATATATTGATTATATCAGACAGGCTAAAACGCTTAAGCCGGAAGAACTGGCTGATTTTTTAGTTGTGGCCGCGAAATTATTATTAATTAAATCCAGAGCGCTTCTGCCGTTTTTAAAAGGTGAAGAAGAGGAGGAAATTCAGGAATTTGAGCAGCAGTTAAGAATGTATAAAGAATTTCTAGAAGCGGCCAAAAAGATTGAAGCTATAATCGGAAAAAAGCGGTTTAGTTTCGCGCGCGAATTCAATCGCCAGGCATTTTTAGCTAACGCGCATTTATTTTCACCGCCGAAAAATTTAACGGCCGCTGATTTGACAAATGTTTTTAGCGAAATAATTAAAAGCATTAAGCCGCAGGAAAAATTAGAAGAAAAGAATTTAGAACAAATAGTTAACATTGAGGATAAAATTTTAGCAATTCAGCAAATTCTATTGGAAAAGATAAAAGTAAGCTTCAATCGTATTCTAATCGGAGCGAAAAATAAAACCGAAATAATCGTAAGTTTTTTGGCTTTGCTTGAACTGATAAAACAGCGGGATGTAGCGGTGGCGCAGGGAGAGATGTTCGGGGAGATAGAGATTAATAGAATATAAATTTTTACCGTCATTGCGAGCGGCTAGCTCGTTTCTGTCATTCCGGCCTTGAGCCGGAATCTAGGTTCCGTGCGAGAACTGAGTTTCTGGATTGCGGGTCAAGCCCGCAATGACGAAGTAAATTGTGCTCCTCGCAATGACATAGTTATTATGCCCATAAAATCAAAGATTGAATCTTTATTATTTATTTCCGCTAAGCCAATGGCCGCTAGCCAATTGGCCGATTTGTTAAAAGCGGATAAAAAAGAAATCATAAAAAGCGCGGATGAGCTTTTGGCTAGTTACAAAAATAATCAAACCGGCGTGCAAATTATTAAAGACGGCAGTAAGTATCAGATGGTCAGCGCGCCGGAAAATGCTAAAATTATTCAGGAATTTATTAAAGATGAAACTACGGGCGAGTTATCTCGGCCGAGCCTAGAGGCTTTGACCATTATCGCTTATCGCGGACCGGTTTCAAAAATTGACCTGGATAGAATTAGGGGAGTAAATTGCGCTTTAATTTTAAGAAATTTGCTTATAAGAGGTTTGATTGAGGGCAAATTTGAAAAAAAGAAAAATGAAACTTATTATACGGCAACTTTTGATTTTATCCGTTTTATAGGCTTAAACGACATTAAAGAATTGCCTGATTATGAAAAGCTGCATCAAGACGATACAATTGATAAAATGTTAACTGAAGTTAATGAAAGTGTTAAATAAAAAATCTGGATTCCCGCCTGCGCGGGAATGACAATGCGATTATGTTTATACCGGTTACAATCAGTTTAATATTATCAACCATTTTTTTAAATCTTGGCTTAGCGCTTAGCGGCCAGTTTTTAGTGTCCGATAATATTAATTCGGCTAAGGCCGGTTTGGTTTTAGGCGTGAGCGAATATCAGGCGGCCAGTAAAATTATGGTTGAACAGGGGAATAATTTTAATCAAGCCGTGGTTAGAGTAATGGATGATGTTAAATCTTTGCCCTTGCCGTCTTTGCCGCAGCTGCCCCAATTTAATATGCCGATGCAAAAATTGCCGCAAAGTCCGGTAAAAGAAGCGGTGGCCACCGAAACGGTTAGTTTTGATTTAGCGGCTGAAAACGGGGCGATTTTAGATTGCCAAAATTATAATTTATTTTTTTCCAAAAGGCCCGACCGGGCTTGGCCCATAGCCAGCATAACAAAATTGTTTACCGCTTATACTTTTTTAGATTATAATCCCGGCTGGGAAACGATTTACGAAATTAAAGCAACGGATAAGCGCGAAGGCGGTAAAATTTATTTATTTACCGGCGATAAAGTAAAAATAAAAGATTTATTTTATTTTAGCTTGGTCGGTTCTGACAATACGGCTACCGCCGCTTTAGTAAGTTCAACCGGCATGGCCGAGGAAGAATTTGTTGCCAAGATTAATAATAAAATTAAAGACCTTGGCCTTAAAAATACGAGAATAGTTGACGCGGCTGGCCTTAAAGACGGGAATATTTCAACTGCCCGTGAGATCGCGCAGTTTGCTAATGTTGCTTTAGAGGCGGATGAAATCAATCGTGCCGCCTTAACTAAAAAATATGAATTTACCACCGAACAAGGCAGAAAAAAAGTTATCAGCGCCACTAATGAGCTGTTAAATATTTTTCCCGAGGAAGATATTAGCCTGCTGGGCGGAAAAACCGGGCATATTAATTCTTCCGGCTATTGCTTAGTCAGTAAATTCAAAGGTGTTGACGGGCGGGTTATCGTCACCGTGGTTTTAGGCGCGGATAGTGAAACCAGCCGTTTTGGCTTAACTAAAAAATTAGTGGATTTGTATTATAGCGCTAAGCCTTAAATGTGATATAATAATTAGAGAAGAATTTTAATTAAATAATCTGGATTCCCGCCTCCCCAGTTAAATATACTTCGTATTTAACGGGGCGAGCCGCGGGAATGACAATAGCCTATATGCCCAAAAAATATATTATTGCTAACTGGAAAATGAATTTAAATTTGGCCGAGAGCGTAAGTTTAGCTAAAAAATTCAAAGAAAAATTTGCCGGTTTTGATAAGGGCGAAGTAGTGGTTTGTCCGTCAATTTCCGCCCTGTACGAGGTAAATAAAGTTTTGAAGGGCAGTAAAATAAAAATGGGCGCGCAAAATGTGTTTTGGGAAGAGGCCGGGGCTTATACGGGAGAGGTTTCGCCGGAAATGCTCGCTGAAGTAGGCTGCCGCTATGTTATTTTAGGACATAGTGAGAGACGAAAATATTTGTCTGAAAATTATGAAATAATAAACAAGAAAATTAGAGCGGTTATTAAAAATGAAAAATTAATACCCATAGTTTGTATTGGTGAAAGCTGGGAGGAAAGAAAAACCGACCGGCGCGATTTTGTTTTAGTCGAGCAGCTTGAGCAGGCTTTGTCGGGCGTGGAAATTTTTGGCAATCAGCAAATTATTATCGCTTATGAACCAATTTGGGCGATTGGCACGGGCACGGCCATAGAACCGAGCGAGGCCGAATACGCCCACAAAATTATTAAACTGGCGTTGAATGATATTGTTGGCATGCAAGTAGTCAGTAAAAATTTCAGCGTGATTTACGGCGGCAGCATTAATTCTAAAAATGTTAAAAGTTTTGCCAGCTTGGAAAATATGGATGGCTTGCTGGTTGGCGGAGCTAGTTTAAAATTGGAAGAGTTTTATAAAATAGCCAAAGAAATAACTAAATAATTTAAAATTATTATATGCTGGTTCACATAAAAGATTTGGTCCGGGAGGCTAAAAAAAAAGGCTATGCCATAGGGGCGTTTAATATTACTAATCTAGAATCGGTTTTAGGCGTGGCGCAGGCCGCGGTCAAAGCCGGTTCGCCGGCTATAATCCAGGTTTCGGAAAGCGCGATACAGTATATGGGGCTTAAGCCGATTACCCACATAGTTTCTACGGTGGCTAAAAATGTGGCGGCCAGCGTGCCGGTTGCTTTACATCTTGACCACGGCACCAGCTTTGATACGATTTTTGAATGCATCAACTCCGGTTTTACCTCGGTGCATATTGACGCTTCAAATTTGCCTTTGGATGAAAATATTAATTTGACCAAGCATGTGGTAAAAGTAGCGCACGCTAAAAATGTCTGGGTTCAGGGCGAGGTTGGCGCCATGGTTGGTTCGCACGGGGATATTAAGAGTAAATTAAAAGAAATACCGCTGGCTAAATTAGATGAAGTTATTAAATTTGTTAAAGAGACAAAAGTTGACGCTATCGCGGCGGCTATTGGTACGGCGCATGGCGTACATGCTAACGAAGATATTATTTTTAGCCTGCTTAAAGCCATAAAAACCAAAGTAAAGATTCCTTTTGTCCTGCATGGCGGTTCGGGCGTTCCGGACGCTAAAATAAAAAAGGCCATAAAAGAAGGCGTTAATATTATTAATATCGGCACTGATTTAAAAGTTGCTTTTTGCCGCACTTTAATTGAAATTTGTTTAAAAAATAGGGAAGAAACCGATCCCAGAAATTTATTAAAGCCGACCATCGCCGCTATTGAAAAAGTGGTTTTGTTGAAAATGAAATTATTCGGCAGCGCCGGCCGGGTTGGCAGTAAAGTGGAAACTTAAAAATTTTAGTTTAACATGTATATGTATAATATAATTCCTTTATTATTAATTTTAATCAGTTTGAGCGTGATTATTGTTATTGTAAGCAGAAAATTTTCAGTTTTGGCCTCTTTGAATGTGGAAAGCCTACCGGCGGAAAAAGAAGCTAAGTTTAAAGAAAGAATAATTTCTAATCGCTTAAAAAGGAATATTATAAAATATTGGTCTAAGGCAAGCAGAGTTTTAACTCCGTTAGGCCAATTAGCCGGCGGTTATTTAAAATCAAAATTATATAAACTGCATCAGGCAAAGAATATTTACCAAGAAAACAGGCGGGTTGATGGCTCAGAAACGACTGACCAATTATTTTCTCAAGCCGAAGAATTAAAAAAACGCGATGATTTTGACGGAGCGGAAAAAAAATATATTGAGATAATCGGCCTGGATAGCAAAAATTTAAAAGCTTTTAAAGAGCTGGGCCGGATATATTTTGAGAAAAAAGAATTTGAAGAAGCTAGGCAGACTTTTGAGCATATTTTAAAATTAAAAGAAGATGATGAAGAAATTTATGATATTCATTTTAATCTGGCCGAAGTTTACCAAGCTATGGGTAAATTGCCCGAAGCCGTACGCGCTTTAAAAAAAGCGCTAAAAATAGAGCCGGCTAACCCCAGATATCTTGACATAATGTTAGAAATCAGTATAATTATAAAAGATAAAGCATTGGCTTTAGACACTTATAAAAAACTCTTAAAGGCCAATCCAGAGAATAATAAACTTGAAGAGTTTAAGAGTAAGATTGATGAATTATAGAAAAAATTTTTTATTTTTTGGCTATTTTTAATCCCGAGTATTCGGGATTTAGTATTTAAAAATGCCGTTGTAGCTCCCCCTGCGCTTATGCTCCGGGGGCAAGTAATTTAAAAATAAAAAACATTGAGGCTGAATGGCGTGTATTATTTAAGCCTCACATAAAGTTTGCCGTTGTAGCTCAGCTGGTAGAGCAACTCCATGGTAAGGAGTAGGTCCGCGGTTCGATTCCGCGCAACGGCTCATAAATTTTTAGGGTCGGTACCAAAGCGGTCAAATGGGACAGACTGTAAATCTGTTGGCTTACGCCTTCGTAGGTTCAAATCCTACCCGGCCCACATAATTAATTATAATAAAAAAAATATGTCGCAGGATAATTTGATAAAGTTGGAGTGCACGGTTTGCAAGCGCGTTAACTATTTTTCAAGAAAGAATAAAAAAACTCTTAAAAATAGGCTTGAACTTAGTAAGTTTTGCGTGCATTGCAAAAAGCATACAAATCACAAAGAAACTAAATAAGTTGTCCGGTCTAATTGAATGTGCTATAATAGTTATGTAAACTATATTAGCCGTTCGATTATGAAAAAAGAACAAATAATAAAAAGGGCCGAACAACTTCGTTCAAGCGGATTCTCTTTTAGGGAAATTAGCGAAGATTTAAACATATCTAAAAGTACCGCGAGTCTGTGGTTAGGACATATTAAATTATCCAGAAAAGCGGAAGAACGAATCAATAATTTGGGTGCCAACGGCAGAGCAAAGGGAATTGAAACAAATAAAAAAAGAGTAGCTGAAGAAAATATAGCCATAATTAAAAAGGTAGATGATTATTTATCTAGAACAAAAGTTGATCTTAAGGTAGCCTGCTCGTTGCTATATTGGGGCGAAGGAACCAAGTATAAAGCAAATAATTTGGTTTCTTTTACAAACGCTGACCCGGAGATGATAAGCTACTTTCTTTACGCTTTCAGGAATTCTTTTAATCTTGATGAAAAAAAATTTAGAGCGCTGATTCATTTACATGAATATCATGATGCCGAAAAACAACTCAAATTTTGGTCAAGCATAACCAAAATTCCTAAAAATCAATTTTATAAATCATATTTTAAAAAGAACACTGGAAAAAATAGAAAAAATAATTATCCCGGTTGTATAAATATCAGGTATCCTGATCATAAGATATATAAAGAATTGATTATTATAATCAGAAAATTGACAAACATACAAATGCGGGGTTAGTTAAATGGTATAACGATGGCCTCCAAATCCATTGTCGGGGGTTCGATTCCCTCACCCCGTGCCACATGGGAAAGTATTGTATTTATTGGCTTTTTTTATAGAATAGTGTATAATGCCTAATAGATATAAGGGTTTATTAATAATTTATAATAATTCCTCTTAATAAGGGGAGTAAAAGAAAAATTATGTCAAAAATGACTAAATCTCAATTGTTAGATGCTATGGCGGGTGAAACCGGCATGAGCAAGAAAGATGTGGCTAGTTTTATGGAAAAGTTAGCCAATTTAGCCTTGAAAGAGGTTAAAAAGAACGGTGAATTCGTAATCCCAGGTTTGGGTAAATTAGTCAAAATCAACCGCGCGGCCAGAATGGGCAGAAACCCAGCCACCGGCGAATCCATCCAGATTAAGGCTAAGACTGTTGTTAAATTTAAAGTTGCCAAAGCGGCCAAAGAAGCAGTATTGTAAAAAGAGCCTAATATAAATAAAAAACACCTCCTTTTAACGGGAGGTGTTTTTTATTTATCTGTATTGGTTTTTTATCTTTTGGCTCCTGAATAAGCGATTGATCTTACAATGTCCCAGGCTAAAGCGCTAACCGGCGCGTGGCCGTAAATCGCTTTAAAGCTTTTGATGGCGGCTTTTTCGCTATTAGTGTTTCGGATAGCCGGCCTTAAACCGTAAGAAATTACGGTAACCGCCGCGTTATCATTCGGATTTTTCATGTCTGGCGCGCGCTTGTAGACTTTTTTAAATTCTACAGCGGCTTTGGCTTCCGCGGCCGTGCTTTTTTCGCCCGGCCATCTGCCGTTGCCGATAGCAATCGCGTCTTTCCATTGGGCTTCAGTGGACGGCACCCTGCCAAAAGCGGTTTTATAAGAATTTATCACTCCGGCTCTTTCGCCGGCGCCTAAAATCTTAGTGGAGGGCGTGCCATAATTAACGAAGTTGGTAATCGCTGATTTGATTTCGGCCGTAACATTTTTTAAGCCGCTTACCAATGGAGCTGTGTATTTAGAGGCAGCGCTAGTTTCGGTTGATGCGTTTCTGGTCGCGCCCATGGCGGTTAAGAGGGATCCAAGGTTGCCGCTGAACATAGTGGCCGCGTCGGTTAAGACATTCTGCCATTGCTGGGCATAGGCGCTCGGAGTCGCGGGCGTGGTTGGCGTTGGCGTGGTTGTAGTGGTGGTGGTTGTTGTAGTTTCGGTTGTGGTGGTGGTTGTGGTTTGGTTGGATGATCCGCTACTGCCACTGCTTCCAGTTATTGCCGGAGGAGGCAGACAAGTTGCGCTAGCGCCTGAACCTGATAAGGTATAGCCGCTAATACAAGTAGCCGCGCCGCAGGTACCTGTGTTATAGGTAGCCGCGCCGGTTAACACCGTACAGGCGGAGCAAGTCGCGCTCTCACCGGTTCCGGATACTTCATAGCCATTGTCGCAAGTAGCCGCGCCGCAGGAATAGTTATAGGTAGCGGCGCTAGACAGGGCAACCAAAGAAACGGTGAAAACCTGGGAAGCTTCGGTAGTAGAGGCGATTGTCGCGGGAGCGGCGCCGGTTGTGTCGTTAACCGTACAGCCAATAGTAGTGCTGGCAACTTTAATAGCTTTGACATTAGCATCTGTTGAATAGATTTTAAAGCTAGTGCTCGAAGCGTTGGTCACGGTAAAACCGCCGTCATTAAACGTCCAGGTTCGCGCTTCAGAACCGCTTTTAATCACTAAGCTGGAAGTGGAGCTATTTAGAGTTATGCCGGTAACGGTAATGTCGCCGTCAGCCTTGAAATCCGAATCCGTCAACGCAAAAACAGGAAGAGCCAAAAATAAAGCCAATACAGTTATTACTAGAAATTTTTTCATAGAAATTTAGTTATTAGGCTTTATTAGATTAGAAGCAGGAAACTGTCGTAGTGGCGAACGGATGTCCAGTAGGTTGGCTGGCTCCTAATATAATGTAAATATTTACACCATTTTCTTGGCCTGCGTACATACAGAATTTTCCCACAGAAATAGTAGAAGTCGCTTGTCCGCCCGCTCCGACGCCTAATTGTCCGAATGGAGTGGTGGAAGCCACGCCAAGTTTAAGAGTAGCATTTAAAGCGCCGGTTATAGAGGTGTTGCCAGCCGCTAAAGTTCCGGTGGTGGTTAAACTCTCATTGCTAAAGCTGATTGCGCCGGTATCAGAAGTTAAACTTGCCGATTTTAAAATTGCTGAACCAGTCGTAGAAGCAGTTCCGGCTAATTCTAAAGTGCTAGCAAAGGTAGCCGCTCCGGTCAAAGCTAAAGTGTTGCCAAAAGTCGCGGCCCCGGTTACAGCCAGAGTATCCGCGAAACTCGCGCCTTTGGCAACCGACAATAAGCCGTTGCTGTCAACCTTTAGCCAGGTAGCGGTAGAAGAACCGATTACGAAGGCGTTTTCACCGGCCGTGTTATTAATTGACAAAGTCGCGAACGGCGTGGTTGTACCTACACCAACTCTATCGGCTGTGCCTACATAAAGAGTGCCCGAGTCTACATTCAAAGTTCCGGCAGTAGTAATATTAGCCCCGATAGTCGTAGCCGCTCCAACGATTCCAACCGTAGCGAGAGTAGCAACCATGGAGGCGACAACCACCTGGATAATCAGTTTTGATTTAAATATTTTTTTCATAATTGTAATTTTTCTTAAGTTTTAACAAAAATTAATATTTAGGCCTAACAGAATATTAATTTTTATTGTTTTTTTATTATTTATTAATTAATTTATCAAGTGTTTAGAGTTTTAACCCGATTGCTCAGGGTTCGACCTTTTTAAAACTCTGATTGATAAATAGTTATTATTAAACAAAAACAAAAAAATCGGCGATAACAAAAGTTAGCCGATTTTCATATATAAAATATTAAAAACCTCGTTTAGTTTTATTTGAAATAAATTACAAAAACAAAACATAAGCATGGGTATGGCTTTTATGATTTATTTATTGTTTATATTATAACATATAGTAATTTTAAGAGCAATAAAAATCCCCCTAGGTTGGGGGCTGTTATTGCGAGTGATTCTTCTTATATTATATTATGTCATGCTGGAGCGTAACGAAGTGGAGCGATAGCATCTTGAGATTCTATCGGTCGCCCCGACCAAAGCGTCGGAGCTCCCTCCAGAATGACATAGTCATCTCCACTTATCCACATACTGGCCTAGGCCGAATTGGTTTAGTTTATTTTTTAACTTAGTTTTAGCTTGCAAGAAAATTATTAAAGAGGCCAAATCAATTGAATAACGGTTGCCTATTATTTTATATTTGATTTGATTATATTGAATGGCGCGGCGGATAGTTTTAGTCTGGACACCGCCGATTTTAGCGGCTTCGGAAACAGAAAGCCAAATGGGAGTATTAATCTCATTGTTTAAAATAGGCTGGATATTATTATTTATAGTTTGTTTTTCAGCCATTTTTTTAGACTTAAGTCTACATTCTTGTAGACTTAAGTTAACTAAATATCTATTTTAAGTATAAAGTTTATGTATAATTAGACTTTAGTCTACATTGTTGTAGACTAAAGTCTTGAGAATTTTTAATCATACTATAGTTAAAGTCTACATTATCCTAGACTAAAGTAGGTAATTTTCATTTTTACATATTATTTTTAAGAATGCAAGAGGGGGCTGTCATCCTGGAGTGAAGCGATAGGATCTCGTGGTTATTTTACTTTTCACCAGATTCTATCGGTCGCTGGCGCTTCCTCCAGAATGACATAATAGACTTTGTTTGCCTTTTACCTATCTATATGTTATTATAGTTCATAACTATATTCTCTGGCTGGACGGAATCCCGCAAAGAGAAAAATTAGCCAATATTGGCAAGTAATTTTCGTTTTCCACCCCAGCTTAGAAATTTTATTTCTAACGGGGTAAACGATTATTTTTTATTAAACGCGATTTAACTGTAACAATACTTAATATTTCTCGTATAATTAAATGAAGATAGGCAAAATAGAAGAAAAATTGCTATTATACAAAATCAAAAAAAACGACAAAGAAGCCTTTGTTAAGGCTTATGATTTGTATGTAGATCAGCTTTATAGATTTATTTATTTTAAAGTAGGCAGCCGGGAAGAGGCCGAAGATTTATGTTCAGCCGTTTTTTTAAAAACTTGGAATTATATTTTAGAGAACACTTTAAAGGACCATAAAACTTTAAAGGCTCTGCTCTATAAAATCGCCAGAAATTCAATCATTGATCATTATCGAAAAAATAAAGACAGAGAAAATATTAGCCTTAACGGCGATAACGGAGTTGAAGTTATTGACGAGAAGCAAAGCGCGGCCAGAGCTATGGAATTAAAAACCGACCTTTTAGTTTTAGAAACTAAATTGCCGGAGTTAAAAGATGAGTATCGCGAAGTAATAATTTTACGTTTCGTCAATGAACTTTCAATTAAAGAAGTTGCTGAAATTTTAGGCAAGTCAAAAGGCAATACCCGCGTTCTGATTTTTCGAGCGCTAAAAGCTTTAAAAGAACTTTTAGAGAGTGATGAAAAAATAAATTTGAATGACAAATAGCGATATGAACGACAAAGATTTATTAAAAAAATTAAATAATCTAAAAGCTATTAAACCCGATGATAATTGGAAAAAAAATTATCGGGAGATTTTGTATAGCCAAATTTCCGCCGGCCAAACGGTTAATAGATCAGAATCTAATCTAAAAACAATTTGGGATAGTATAATGCCGGGTAAAGTTTTTCTGGACATGGCCAAGCCGGTTTGGGTAACATCTTTAGCCAGTGTTTTGATTTTAGTAATTGGCATTGGCGGAGTTTATGCTTCAAAAAATACCAAACCCGGCGATTCATTATATATTGCCAAGATTATAAGCGAGAAGGCCAAGTTGGTTATGGCTTTTAATGAAAAAGATAAAGCTAAATTGGGTTTGGAATTCGCCACTAACCGAGCTAAAGAAATAACCCAAATTTTAGAAGAGTCTAAAGAGTCAGAAGATAAAAAGGGCGCAAAAGTAGAGCAATTAACGCAGAATTTTAAAAAAGAAATAAGCCAAGTTAAAAATAGGCTAACCACTATTAAAGCGACTGAAAATCAAAACAGGGAAGAAGAGCCGGAAGTTTTCGGCGCTAATTTAGGCAAGAACGACCAGAGGATGGAAGTCGCCGAACAAGCTAAGCCGGCGGTTGGTATACAAGCCCAGCCAAGTTTAGTTGCTACGACTACTCAAGAAAATTTAAATAGTTCGGGTAAGGTTTTAGAAGAAGCGGAGAAGATGCTTGATGAAGAAAATTATGGCGGCATTGTAAATAAAATGGAAGAAGCAAAACAAGTTGTGAATAAAGAGCTTGAAAATACTGAAAGCGGCCAGGTTAAAGGCGTAAGCGAGACGGCAACAAGCACGCAGTAATTTTTTATTGTCATGCTGGAGCGTAACGAAGTGGAGCGATAGCATCTCGTCGTTAATGCAACTTTCACGAGATTCTATCGGTCGCTCGTTCCTCACTTCCTCCAGAATGACAATACTATATTAACATTAACGCGAATTAGATTGTTTGCCTAAATGGTGGACAGTCTAATCCGCATTAAGCGGGTTACGGTAAAACTAAAAAGGTCGATCTGCGACGCAGAGGTTTTACTAAATTAATTAATCAACTTGTTTTTTAAATTTTTTTATCCCGGTTTATCCGGGAAAGGCTCCGCGATTGATCATCGTGAGCTACCGAGTAAATCAGCAAGCTAACCCCCCACACTTATATTAATAAGTCGGGAGGTGAATTACCCATGCGATTTGCCAACCCCGTACGTTTATTACTATAAGCGTGGGGGAGGCGGGATTCCGGTTGATTTGCTTATAATTAATTTAAAAACAAGAAAGGACAAATTTTCTATGGAAAGATTTAAGAAAATCTTTATCGTTAGCATGATGTTTGTCACCGTTCTATCAATGAGCATAATCGTGGCCCCAGAGGTCGGCGCTACTGCTTCAGCCGGTGACTTAATCAAGATGAGCGGACTTTCGTCTGTTTATTACTTGGCTGCTGATGGTAAAAGATATGTTTTCCCTAATGAGTCAACTTACTTTTCCTGGTACGGAGATTTCTCCGGAGTTGTGACTATTCCTCAAAGCGAGCTAGAGTCATATCCTTTAGGAGCTAATGTAACCGTTAGACCGGGTACTAAATTAGTTAAGATTACTACTAATCCGAAAGTTTACGCTGTAACCGCGGGCGGTAATTTACTTGCCATTCCTGACGAAACTACAGCCGCGACTTTATACGGAGCTAACTGGGCCAAGAGAGTTATTGACGTGTCTGACGCTTTCTTTACTAATTATAAGATTAGTTCAGGAACTGCCGTCGCGACCGCTTATCCAGCCGGCAGTTTAGTGAAGTTTGGAACTTCAGCTGATGTATTTTATATCAATGCTGACGGTACTGCTTCAAAAATTGCCAGCGAAGCGGCCTTAACCGCCAATAGATTTAAAATGGCTGATGTTATCACTGCCACCATTGCTAAGCCAACCGAAGGCGCTCAAATTTCAGGCGTTGTCGGAACCTTGACTGACACTTCGTCAGGCGCGGGCGGAACGGCTAATGCCGGCACTGGTATAACTGTAGCTTTGGCTTCAGATACTCCGGCTTCAGCTACCGTAATTACCAACACAGCCGCGACCGGAAACGGCCAGGCGAATGTTAACTTTACTAAGGTTAACTTCACCGCGGCTGCTGACGGCGATGTTAAAATAACCAATTTGAAGTTTAAGAGAACCGGCATTTCAGCTGATGCTGATGTTGAAAGCCTTTATCTCTATGATGGAGCCACCAGACTAACTGATGAATCTTCTATCTCTTCAAATGTTGTTACCTTTAATAATGTCAACGGTTTATTCACCGTTGCTAAGGGTACGACTAAATCAATTACCTTAAAGGGCGATATGCTTTATAGCGCCACTTCAGGTAAAACCATTGGCTTTACTTTAGTCGCGGCTACGGATGTAACCACTAACGGCGCTGCCGTAAGCGGTTCTTTCCCAATGGCCGGCAATCTAATGTCAACCGCCAATGCCACTGATTTAGGCAAATTGATAGTTACCAATACCTCCCCGGCAACCGCCCAGACAATTGACCCTGACACTAAAGAAGCGGAAGTGGCGAAATTTAAACTCGTCGGTTCTGAACAAGCTTTAAGTGTTGAGAAACTTGTCTTCACCGAAATTGGCAGCGTGCAGACTGATGATTTGACTAATTTCAAGCTATTGGATCCGAGTGGCACCGTTATCGGTACAGCCGCTTCTATGAACTCTAGCTATGAAGTCATCTTTGATTTAAGCGCCGCTCCTTATGCTATGGCTAAAGGCGTAACCAAGATTTTAAGCTTAAGAGCAGATATAGCTAAAGGTTCAACCAGAACTTTCTATTTTTCTGTTCAAAATAAGCAAGATATCGTGGTAAAGGATACCAGCTATAATGTTTATGTCCAGCCTTATCAGGCCGGTTCATTCACCGTAGCCGCCCCTACCGATTCCACCAGCATATTCACTATTAACTCCGGTTCTTTATCCATTAATCGCACAACCACCGCCCCGTCCGGTAATATTACCTTGGACGGTTCTAACGTGATTGTTGGTGAATGGGATTTCAGAGCTTCCGGAGAAGATATGAAAGTTAAAGATTTGACCGTTATAGCTTCTTCCAGCGCCCCATCACTGTCAGTCTGGGGTTTGGATAATGCCAAAGTTTATGTTGACGGTGCCCAGGTCGGTTCTACTAAAGATATAACCGCCGCCGGTATCGCTTCATGGGGTTTTGGTTCATCCTTTGTTGTTAAAGCCGGAACTACGGCCAAAGTACAAGTTTTAGCGGATATTAAAAATACAGCTTCAGCTAGTTATACTAACGGAGAAACTGTATTAGTTTCTGTTAAAACCGTAGCTTCTGATGTTCAGAAAATGAGCTCCTTAGGTTACCAGGCCGCGATTGCCGCGACCAACGGAACCGCCGCCGCTTTAACTATTTCTGCTGCTGCTTTATCTGTTTCTAAGTATTCAGGTTTTGGCAACCAGACGGTAATTGCCGGTACTAACGGCGTTAAAATGGGGTCATTTGTAATGACCGCCGGTTCGGCTGAAGGAGTTAGCGTTTCTTCTATTACCGTTGGTTTATCGGCTAACGAATACGCGACCGTAACCAATATGTATTTGAAGGATAATGCTACCGGTGCGACTATTGGCGAAGCCAAGAATTCTCCGGGACTCTCAAATATTTATTCTTTGTCGCCTAATATCATTTTGGCCGCTAATGGTTCAAAGACAATTGACCTTTATGCCAACGTGAAATCAGGTTCAAATGCCGGAGCATGGATTGCTGAGATTAATGCCAGCGGTAGCGGAGTGGTTACCGGCGGTTCAGTTTCTTCAGTAATCGCGGACCAAGCGATCCAGACAATGACCGTTGCCAGCACCGGCACTTTAACCGTTGCTAACGGCAGTATGCCTGATTCAGCTATCGTTTTAGCCGGTTCAACCGGTAATTATGTGGCTGAATATCAGTTCAGCGCGGCTAACGAAGGCTTTACGGTAAGCGAGTTGAAATTAAAAGTTGGCTACGGTTTTGCCACTTCAACTTCAGCCGTAAGCTTAAGCTATGTTGATAAAAATGGAGTTACCCAGACAGGCGCGGCCACTACCTTTATTACCGGCACTGAACCTGACGCCACCGCTACTTTCTCCGGCTTAACCATGTATATTCCGGCCAATAGCGATGCCACTTTAAAGGTTAATATCTCTTTGACGTCAATCGCCAGCGGTGCCGCTTCAGGCGCTACCAGCAAGGTATACCTTGACTTCAATGAAGGCTTTAAAGCTACCGGTGATTCCGGCACGGCAGTAACTACCCCTGATAGCAGCACGGCTGATTTCGCCAGCAATGATTTCTATGTTAGAAAGAGCAAACCGACTTTTGCCAAGCAGACTTTAACCGGAGCTCCTACTACGGGTAATCCGTTGTTTAAATTTACTGTGGTAGCTGACGGCGCGGGCAACATTGAGATTAAACAGTTAGGCTTCACTGTTACAACTAACAGCGTTACCGTAACTGATCTTTATCTCTATAAGCCAAGCTCTTCCACTCAGATAACCGATTCTACCAATTTAGGCAATACAACCGTTACTAGCGGCAGTGTTAGCTTAATAGTCGGTTCTGACCACGATAGCGATGTTTTGACCATTGGTACAACTGCCGAAACTTATGAAGTTAGAGGCACTGTTACCGGTTATGATGCTTCAAATGCTGATAGCATGACAATAAAATTTGCCGTGGATACATCTGATCCAGGAAAGGGCACTGCTCAAGCTAAAGGCGCCGATCACACAACCACTGCCAACGGGTACAACATTTGGTCTGACAGATCAGCTAGCGGCCATACGACTGCTACGGCTGACTGGACCAATGGCTATCTGTTAAAAGACATGGGCAGCATTCAGCAACTTCCGTAATTAATTGTTGAAATTCAGATATTGAAAAGCACCCCTCCGGTTTTTCCGGAGGGGTTGCTTTTTGTTAAGGAAGTTATTATAATTGAAGTTAGTTTAGTGATTTTTTTGACATTTAATTTTCCGCTCCGCTCGGGGCCGCTTTTTTAGAAAAAAACATATGACGATAATCGTGTACTTTTATTTAAGTTTAACGTTCGTGACGCTCCCGCTAGGGGGTCACTTTTTATAACTAAAAAGTAACCAAAAAGTTTTGGGGTGCCTCAATGCGCTATCACATTGATTTATCTTTAAACGCTCACGCCTTGGCGCTTATTCGTCACCCCAAACCCCAAGGTGATTTTTAAATATATTAATAAATAATAAATATTTAAAACTCTATGTTAAAAAAATACAAAATTATAATTATTGCTTGTTTGGTTTTAGTTATCGCCGCCGCCGGCGTTGGTTTTTGGTATTTTAATAAAAATAACTCTGGCGGTGATAACAAACAACAAGATAAAATTACTTTTACTACCGGTTTTACCCTGCTTGATGATGAAAAAAGTTTGGTTAATAGCGAACAAGTTAAGCTTGACCCGGACGCCCGCGCTCAGTTTGAAAAAAAAGTAGAAGAGTATAAGGCTGATTTAATTGCGGCTGCTGACAAAGACGTAAAACTGGCCGACTATAATAATTTGGCGATTTACGAAAAATATTTAGGCAATTACCGCGAATCTTATAACGCCTATTTGCAATCTCTGAATTTAGAAAGCCAGACCAGAGTCAGCTGGCAGAATTTCGCGGATGTTTTATTAAAGATGAAAGCACTAAAAAGCGCGGAAATGGCTTATAAAAAAGCCGTGGAATTAAATAAGTATATTCCGGAAAGTTATGTTAAATTAGCTGATTATTATAAAGCGGTAGGGGATAGCGCGCAAGTTGAAGCAACTTATAAATTGGGGCTGGAAACAATAAAACAAAGCATGGAAAGCGATACTCTGGTTTTAGACGCTTATGCACAGTGGCTGGTTTTGCAAAAAAAATATGAACAAGCCATTAAAATTTATGAAGAGTTAATGGTGAAACAGCCAAATAACAAAGCGGCGATTGAGAGGAAGATAGAGAGTTTAAAGAAATAATTTATTATGCTTGAACTAAAACTGGAAAAATACGCAAAAATACTATTATACGCCGTGCCATTTTTGGCATTGATTTTTGTTGAAGGCTTTTATTATCCTTTTGTCATAACCAAGACGGTTTTTTTCCGCCTGCTCATACAGCTTGGTTTAAGCTTGTATTTGCTTCTCTTAGCTTTGGATTATAAAAAATATAAGCCGCGCTTTAATTTCGGTTTGGCGCTGGTTATTATTTTTTTCTTAATTCATCTTGTTGCCGCGATTTTCGGGTTGGATTTTTATAAAAGTTTTTGGTCGGATTTTGAAAGAATGGAGGGCGTGATAAGCTTAATTTATTTGGCGATCTATTTATTTTTACTGCAAGTTTTTTTGCGTGAAAGAAAAGACTGGCTATTTTATGTTAGATTAATTTTAATCGGGAGCGTCTCGGTTTCTTTATACGGGTTAGCGCAGAAATTTAATATTTTACCGGTTTTTGAAGCCGGCATCGGGCGCGTTACTTCAACCGTCGGCAACGCGGCTTTTCTAGCCGGCTATTTACTCGTTGCCGTTGGCCTGGGGGTTTATTATTATTTTAACGAAGCCAGAAAAAATTATAAATATTTAACGCTAGCGGCGATTGGCTTAAATTTAATCGTGCTTTTTTTGACTTCAACCCGCGGCGCGATTTTAGGTTTGGCCGTAGGCATATTGGTTTTTTTAATTTTAAACGCTATTTTTCTTTCCGGCAAAATACGTAAAAATTCTTTAATAATTTTATTCTCGGTTATTATAATTTTATGCGCTTTTTATTTTTTTCGGTCAAACTTGGCCGATTCTAAAATAGAATTTATCAATAGAATGGCGACGATTTCCATAAGCGACGGCTCGGTAAAAAACCGTTTAACGGTTTGGAAGATGGCTGTCAGCGATTTTAAATTCCATCCCATGCTCGGAGTCGGCATGGAAAATTTTGACACCATTTATAATAAATATTATCGGCCGGACATTTCGGAAAACTGGTTTGACCGCACGCATAATGTTTATTTAGATCAGCTCATGGCCGGCGGAGTTATCGGGCTGGCCGCTTATTTAGCGATTTTAGGTTATTTGTTTTTTTCATTATTTAAAAACCGGCGGGAGGATTATTATAAATTCGCGGTTTTATTCAGTTTGCTTATAGCTTACGCGATTCATAATTTTTTCGTTTTTGATACTTTGAATACTTCGTTTTTATATTTTTTCTTAATCGGCTTAATCGGCTTTAGAGGAATCGGCGCAACGGAAAATAAAAAAATAAGCGAGCCTAACAACAAAGCGTTTAACTATGCGTTTTTAGCTTTAATCATAATAAATATTTTTGTTTTTTATAAATTGGTTTATTTGCCGCTTAAAATAAACCGGGCGGTTTATACCGGCTATTATTATGCTATCGCCGATACTTTCCGCTCTTATGAAAATTTTAAAGTTGCCTTAAATTATAAATTAGGCAGCGTGGAAGCGGCGGTGCAATTAAATAAAATGCTGGATGTTTTAAAAATCGAGGGCGACGCTAACGCGCAGACTAAGGAAAATTATTATAAGCTTGACCGGGAAAAATTAAAATTCGCCTCAACTAATTATCCGTTGGACATAAAAACTAAAATATATCTCGGGCAATTGATTTTAAATAATTATAAGGATATAAAAGAGCTTGAGGAGGCGGAGAGCTTATTTTTAGAATCAATAAAATTAAGCCCCGGGAGAGTGGAACCATATTATTTATTATATAATCTGTATAGAAATAAAAATGAGAAAGTAAAAGCTCGCGCCGTTTTGGAAGATTTAGCGAGAGAGTTGCCTTGGTATGGCGGAGCGAAAATAATGCTTTTAGGCGATTTATATAAAGAAGACCCGGCGCGGGCGGAAGAGCTGTATCAAGAGGGAATTAAGCAATTCGGCGCTAATGATTTCGGCGGTTTAAAGAAAATAATTGCTTATTTATTAGATCAAAAGAAATATGCCGAAGCCGCGCCTTATTATAATGATTTAATTAAAGCCGAACCAACGCGTTACGATTATCGCCTGGATTTAGTAAAAGTTTTTTATCTTTCCAATAATATTGACGGCGCGGTTGAGCAGATTAATATAATTAGCGCCAATTCGCCGGAAACTTTAAAAGGCTCCGAAGGGCTTATTAATACCATAAATAGCGCTTATAATAAAAAATAAAAAACCTTTGAAAACTTTTTTAGAAAAAGTTTTCAATACTTTCAAAAATTATATCGTATCATATAAAATTTTATAGCGAGCAAAGCTCTACGGCCATAAAATTTTATATGATTATAATAAAACTATGCCCTTAAAAATCTATTTAAACATATTGAAAACCGGAGTATATTTAAGTTTTATTTCGGTTTTTTTAGTGTTTAACAATTTACTTTTTCCCTATATAACTTCCAAACAGATTTACTTTAATATTTTAATAGAAATATTAGTGGTATTTTGGCTGGCGTTAATCATAAAATACCCCGAAGTCAGGCCGAAAGAATCTTGGATTACTTACGGCTTAGCCGCGTTTTTCGGCGCGCTATTGGTTTCTTCAATTTTCGGCGTTGATTTTAATTTAAGTTTTTGGGGCGACATTGAAAGAATGCTGGGCTGGTTTCATGTCGCGCATTTCTTTTTATTTTATTTAATTGTCATTACGGTTTTTCGCGGCGAGCGCGATTGGCGCAATTTATTAATAGTCTCGGTAATCGCCGGAACCGCGATTTGCCTTTTCAGCCTGTTTAAAACCGCTTATAGTACAATCGGCAATACGGCTTATGTTTCCGGCTACGCGATTTTTAACTTATATTTCGCTTTGATTTTATTTTTCCGGCGCCGCGACGAAGAAAAAAAGAAACATCAAGATTGGCTCATAAGCGCGCTTTATTTAGTAGCCGCTTTTATAATGTTTTTAGTCATGAAAGTAACGCATACTAGGGGAGCTTATGTCGGCTTGGGCGTAAGTTTTTTATTATTTTTTATTTTACACGCTTTATATAGCCAAAGCAGAAAAATAAAAATTTACAGTTTTTCCGGCTTGGCTATCGCCGTGGTTGCCGTGGCCTTAGTATTTTCTTTCCCTCAGAGCGGTTTAGTAAAAAGCAGTTCAATTTTAAGTACCTTAACGCAAATTTCTTCAAAGGCGGTTACATTCCAAACCAGATTAATTTCCTGGAAAGCCGCTCTTAAAGATTTTCCCAATCATCCGATTCTGGGCACGGGCTACGGTAATTTTGCCATCAGTTTTGATAAATATTTTGATCCGATGTTTTATAGCTATACCCCGACAGAAACCTATTTTGACCGGGCGCATAATAATTTAGTGGACATAGCTTCAACTGCCGGCCTCCTAAGCCTTTTGGCTTATTTTTCTATTTTTGCGACTGTGTTTTATTATCTATTTAAAGGCAAGCGGGAAGAAAAGATTTCTACCAATGAATTTATTTTATTAATTTGTTTATTTGTAGCCTACTTTATCCAGAATTTAGCCGTGTTTGATTCACTGCCAACCTACATTTGCTTAATGCTGGCTTTAGGCTATGTCTATTGGCTAACCAATGGAAATGAAGAAGAAGAGCTTAATTTCGGGGGAGGTTTTACCAATAAAGAATTAACGGTTTTAGCCGTTGCCGGTTTGATTTTTTTGTCTATTATATACCAATATAATATTAAAGTTTTTAAGATGCTAAACGGCACGATTAACGGGCAGATTCAATTTAGTAAAGGCGATATCGCGGCCGGGGTTAATGAGTATAAAAAAGCTTTAAGCTATAAAACGCCTTTAGACCGCGATAGCCGCGCCAGCTTAATTAATGTGATTAATAACCAGCAGACCGGGCTATTGGCGCTTGGCGCGCAGCCGGCCAAAGAAATAGCCGACTATGCTATAACTTTAGCCGAGGAAAATGTAAAACTTGATCCTTTGGATTCAATGATGCAAATGCAACTGGCGCAAACTTTAAATACGGCCGCTTTTGTCAATCAGGATAATCAAAGCAAATTTTCTTTTTATTCTAACCGCGCCTTAGAAGCGATTGATGAGTCCATAAAAGCCAGCCCCGGCCGCGTAACGATTTATTTTTCCAAGGCCCAGATGTATTTAGCCAGAAATGATAAAGATAACGCCATAAAAATTTTAAAATATGCGGTTAGCTTGAATGAAAAATATCCTGAATCGGTTTGCTATCTGGCAAAAGTGGAGATTTATTTTAAAGAAGAAGCCGAAGGCTATAAAGATTTGGATAAATGCCTTGATATTGGCGGCGCCGGCTACTTAAATCCGGTTGATTTTATAAAAATGGCGCTTAATTATTATCTGGAAAAAAATGATCAGCCGCGCCTACTGATGTTATATGAAAGATGGTCAAGTTTAGAGCCGTCTAACGCTAAGGTTTTTGTCAGCCTGTCTTTGCTTTACGCGCAAGCCGGAAAAAACGATCAGGCCATAGCCGCGGCCGAAAAAGCCGGTTCGCTTGACCCGTCCATAAAGTCCGCGGCCGAGGAGTTTATCAGGAAGTTGAAAGGGGAGTAAATATTTTTTATCCTCGAGAACAAAGGATTTTAGGAACATTTATAAGTTATATTAGCCTAATTTTTGTTAACGCTTGACAATATTATCGTGATGCGTTATTATAGTAATATGCTATGATAAAAAATTTTAAATCTAAAGAGTCTGAAAAAATTTTTAATAGAGAATATTCGTTAAAGCTTCCTACGCCTATTCAAAGAACAGCTTTGCGTAAATTATGGATGATTGACGCGGCTCAAACAATTAATGATTTACGGGTACCTCCGGCTAATCATTTAGAAAAATTAAAAGGTAATCGGCGGGGGCAATATAGTATTAGGATTAATGGGCAATGGAGAGTTTGTTTTAAATGGCATCAAGGCGATGCTTATGAGGTAGAAATAATCGATTATCATAATTAATAATATATTATGACTAAAAAAATACAGCCAATTCATCCCGGAGAAATATTAATGGAAGAATTTTTAATACCTCTGGGGATCAGCCAATATCGCTTAGCCAAGGATATTGATGTTGCTCCCAGAAGGATTAATGAAATAATCCACAGGTCTCGCGCTGTTAGCGCCGATACTGCTTTGCGTTTAGGTAAATATTTTAACACTTCGCCGCAATTTTGGCTTAATTTGCAATCTCATTATGAATTAGCCGTTGGGAGTGAAAAATTATATAGCATTTTGAAAAATAATGTTAAAATTTTTGAATTTGCTGTTTAGGAGGTGTTTTAGTAAAAATTTATTTTGTGTTATAATATTGATATAAGGATTTAAGCATAAAAATTATGTAATAGAGGAGGAATAAACAACTACGCCCGATAAGCGTGGTTGTTGTTGTTTAAAAGGGATTTTAGCCAATTTAATAAAGGAATTGATCGTTAGAGTGGGGGATTTTACTCCGTCATTGCGGGCTTGACCCGCAATCCAGGATTCAATGGCAGTAATATGAAGAATAATTTTATGTTTATATAAATACCAATATCAGGCATACGGTTTTATATACCGGCATAACCAATAATTTATTAAATAGAAATAGCCAGCATAAAGAGAAAAATAGCAAATTAAGTTTTACGGCAAAATACAATGTCGATAAATTAGTCTATTATGAAGTTTTTGAAGATGTAAATTATGCCATTAGCAGGGAAAAGCAAATAAAGAATTTACTTAGGCGTAAAAAAATTGATTTAATAAATACGCTAAATTCCGAATGGAAAGATTTAATTAAAGAGTTATAAATAGGTGGGTTGTTTTATTTATTGTCATTCTGGAGTACCGGCGTCTGCCGGCATAAACTCGCGATAGAATCTCGTGAAAGGCGCGCTAACGGCGAGATGCTATCGCTCCACTCCGTTTCGCTCCAGCATGACAGCTAAAATTTATTATTAATTAATATAAATTTATGACAAAAAAAGTTTTTAAAATTTTAGGCATTGTTTTGGCAGTAGTGATTTTATTGTATGTAGGCTGGTCGGTTTATT